>JACLAA010004322.1_pt1 | contig 61826 bp, 49 predicted proteins | sample 8027891 | NCBI WGS metagenome assembly JACLAA01 (sample SAMN15724900, study PRJNA655200) | protist metagenome | isolation source: fluorescence activated cell sorting (FACS) single amplified genomes of... | place: Spain: Blaines Bay Microbial Observatory, Mediterranean Sea | collected 2016-01-19 | reverse complement strand
TTTGAGAGACTGCGCGCTGAGGCTGATACTGAACAATTAAATGCACTGAGCTTCTTTATCCTGCCGAGAGTCTTTTGTGTTGTTGAGAACTTCATTATGGACTCTCACGAGGCATCATTTACCATAGAGCTTCTTGTCATTCAACAGGCTAGGTTCGGTACCGTTTCTTTCCCGAACGCAGCACTGCAAAATTTTCAAACAGATTACTTACAACGCCAAAACATCTGCTCAGTTACAGTTTTTGTGCATGAAGCTAGATTTCTATTCTTGCTGGCTAGTGTATCCGCGGCGAGCATTCTTTTGCGACAAAACGAGGCTAATAGTACCATAAAATATCTGGAGTGTGCTTTGGCTTCGTGTCCAACTTCATATCGTCGTCGTATCGCAATTCTCTCTCATCTCGTTGAAGGCGGGGTGCGCAGTGCTAATTCGGTTAGGGCAAAAGTTTCCTTACGACGCATCAGTCGCCTTCGAAAATACTATGATAGCGGGTCCTGTGGCCAACAATGGAACTCATATCAAGGCTTACCTACAGATTTGGCTTGCCCCTTGTGGCACACGTCTTCAAAAGGCCGACTCATTTCATTTTGCAATGATCGTGTTGATTGTGGCCAGTTGGCCGCTCAAATTGAATTGCTTCAAAGAGCTCCAAAAAGGGCATTGATTGAACTTGCCCCAACAGTAGCAGCAGCGGAGGCTTGCGTCTCTCGTGTTGGGTCTGCCTGTGGATTTTATACTTTAGGTGTTCTCTATGAGCTCCGTGGTCGTGCTCAGGCATCATTAGCCAGGGACATTGAATTTACGGCGTATCCAATTCATGTCGATGCGCTTGTCAGCGAGATTGACAATCTCCGTTTCGATGATGGAACAACTGATGGTAATGTTAAGTGTTCATGGTCCTCCAGGCGCTATGTCGTTTATGCAAACGCAGAAGATGTAAAAATAGACGCTCTTTGTTCGTATCGTCTTGCCTTGCAATGCTTCAAGGCTACAGATGACTCCTATTGTACTGGGTGCGCGGCGTCATCTTTCGCCGCACTTAAGCTGGATGCCATGTTCCTGCAAGACACATTTAGTTTTCCTTTTTCTGGCCGATCCTCACAAAGCTGCCATGTGTCCCTGGGCGATGTTTCCCTGGCCGCACGTCGTGCACTCGATATTGCCACTGCCATGGTTGAGCCACTACTACTCCTAGAAACATATCTAAACATGGCCGAATTGCTTCAAATCTGCCACGACCCTGTGGGTGCTATCGCTCACTGGTGGGAAGCAAGAGAACTTCTTTTGCGACTGTTTGTGATGTGCAATCTCCGCATTCCTGTAGCCCTTATTGCCGACCTTACAACCATTGCACAAATCCATCGCACCCTTGAGCGCATGCTTCGTTTTTTGACTATGGTGGCAGACAAGGCCATGATCGACGAAAATATTTTCCTGTTTCACGTACTTCCTTGCTTTGAGCGTGACTCAACCCACAAGTATCCTAGAGTGCGGTCTGTGGACCTTTATTGGAGTAGCCACGACATGGTGGAGCTCCGCTCGAACTTTCTCATCCCACATATACCAGAGAATGATTCATCGGGTGCTCTTGCTAACTCTTGCTGGCAATGTCTTGTCACGATTCGTGCAAATATTACTCGTCATACATATGGCGAGCTCACAGTTTCGGGGTTGCATCATTACAATCAGGATGCTCTCCGTGAGCTTGCCACCCTAATGCAACAAATTCGCATTGAAGGCCCCGTTTCCACACCCCCCATTGTCCCAACAGTAATTGCTGTTCATGCTGCTGGCACCCTAATTGTCTATGCTCCACAATTGGGCTGGCGTCATGCACTTGCCTTTGGTCGCTGTGCACGCGGACTCAATGTGGAAAGTGCAGCGTTGATTGGCGCGCTAACTGGCACGCGCCGCAGCGTTGTGGCAGAGCGAAAGAATCGAGTTGAGTACCGACGAGCTGTTCTGAAGCAAGTTTCGGACGCAATTGCTCTTCCACGTTCCTTTTTCTCAGCAGCAGTCGCGGCCCAAAGAAGGGTGTCATTCTTTGCTACACTTCTTTGCTCTGAGCGGACTCAGGTATTGCCTTGGGAATGTATATCAGACATCCCCCTATCACGAGTTGTTCATATACAAGCTGCCTTCGCCTCGACTCAAATTACGAAGTTTAGCAAAGCAGGCGCATCAGTAGTGTTGAAAGAATCGACACACGATGATATTCGGCATCTACTTGATTTAATTATACATGATCTATCCTCGTCCTGCCACTGCCACTCTGGTCTCTGCCCGACTGTTGTTTCGAAATTTGGAAGTGTGGCACTTAAATCAACTCGTCTGTCATCTAAACTCGTACCGTGCGCATGGTGGTCGGAATCGATTCTCTCCGACAATTTGTTGCAAGTATTTTATTTTGGGGCACTTCCTTACTCAGCATTACATTTGCCACCTGGAAGTCCGATTCAATTTCATTCAAGTAGAAAGGAATATTTATTTGCCCCAGACATTATCCTAGACCAAGTTAACACCAGGGTTCATGCTGAGCGAAGCACAAACAGTATACGCACGGCCAGAACATTGAGCTCTGCTCTTGCCCTGCCAATTATCCACTTTTCACTTGAGAATCTCCAGTGTCGAGAGGCAAAAAGCGTTGAAACCGACCCCAGTTCATTGAAATTGGGAGGGTGGGAGTAAGACAGGGCATTTTGTATAATCATACCGGCGCTCCGGGGATTCCAGCGGTCGTTGGTCAAGCCTTGCCAGTGAAAAAAGCCCCCGGGCCCAATTTAGCCACCAGATTTTCCGCGCCGCAAAAGCTGGCTGGGTGCGGTCGACTACGGATGGCGAATAGCAAGTGGCAGTTGCACTGTCACAATGGAGATGCACGTCTAGTAGGATTCCAACGTTCAACTCAGGCTGAGACGCACCCAAAGTACTTCAGGTTGCATTACGTACCTAGGCTTCTTCCTATCCCGGGGGAACTATTAGCCGGAGTACACCGAACTTTAAATTATCCCCTTGATGGGGAGAAGTCGCCTCCCGGGAGAGTAGGGAGTGTCGGTTTTGTCATTCCCCAGATCATTCGACCTGAGTCGCATCAAAACAGAACACCCCCGGGGCTGGCAGACTGAAATCCATCGCGTTCTTCCCTTGTTTCCCATTAGTAGTACGGCCCGCACTACTACTAGTACGCAGCACCGCCGGCGGAGTCAGGAACTACACAACCTATATTATATCCCTTTGCAACGCAACTTGAAGTTCAAGTTATGGGCTCACGCTCTGAGTGGTCTCCGGGTCCGGCGGTCCGAGTCATGGTAGTACTATATACCGTGGCTAGTATACCCGGGCCGTGACCGCCCGGGTGGCTGCAGCGAACGTGACCCCGGCCCGGGGCCGGCTCCCTGGCCGGCTGGCACTGGCAGTCACGGTTACAACGCGTGACCGTAGTGTGGCCAGGAACTTGAAGGGGCCGGGTTCGAGTTTGACCAGCCGCCCAGCCGCCCACTTAGGGTGGACGCTTCCGAGAGTCGACTCCGAGTCGGCCCGGAGTTGCCAACTTGAACTTGAATGAACTTGAACTTGCAGCTCAGGCTCTTAAATGGGCCCCGGGCCCGGGCCCGGGCCAACGTAGCTAGCCGTATGGCCAACTGGACAGAGTTATATAGAAAAACCACCGGGTTAGGCGGGTATGTAGCGACACGCAAGTGTCCACATTACTTTGCTACTCTCAGCCTCAGGCACGGTATCACGGTATCTTCAAGCTGTTACCCTATCATGCGTTAACGCCATGACAAATTTGATGGTTCCGTTTTATGTTTGCCCAATTTCACAATGACATTTAGGGAGAAGGCAATGAAGTGCAGCAGATCGACGAGATGTCTCGTACAGTGGAAGGCTTGAAGCTCGAAAATGAAATGCTCCGAAAATTTCTGCTTCGATGTGAGCAAGCTGCGAAGAGGGTGGTTGAGAAGGTAACCTGTATCCCCATCCCAAAAAATAAGTACACATCTCACAGGAATCGCATCAATGCCACTTACCACACAGTCTTAACATCGAGCTGAAGTATGACATTGCAAATCTGGAGCAACAAAGCCACCACAAGGATGTTGACGAATATAGGAAAACAACTGAGAAGCTGGCGGACACATTGAGTGCTGTACTCGAGGAGACTGATCTCCGAATTGCAGAATTGAAGAAGGAAGCATATGAATTTAAGCGAGATATTGTGGTTGGCGCAGAGAATATGCGCACTGGGAAAACCATGGCGGAGAAAATAACACGGTTCATGGAGGAACAGTTGCAGCGGCGTGATAATGTGATTGGGAAGCTGCGACTGAAAAATTCTACGTTCAAAAAACAGCTGCAGAAGGCAGAGGCACTATTGAAGCAAAAAGAGGAGGTGGGCGACATACTTCACTACATTGACTTCCATCAGCTACAGATAGAAAATAAAAATCATCAGTCTCAGGTTGATGAACGAAATGAAGAACTACTTAGACTCAAGATGGCCACAGGCAAGACGGTGCAGTCGCTTAATAAATTGAGGCAAAATCTCCATACAATTACCGCCGAATCAAGCTGGCACAAAAAAGAAAAGTCTGTCCGCGCTCTACAATTGCGCAGAGCCTACACAGACGCATCTGTCACATGTGATATTGCCACAGAGAGGCATGCACAGAAACGCCACGGCCAACAAGCATCAGCGGGCACAGACCTGCCCACTACATTCGATTATCTCAAGCAGAAGGCTCAAATGTATCACCTGCAAAGTGCCCTTTCTAACTGGATGCGAAAGATTGAAATAATGGAAATGGATACGAGACAAGTGAGGTCAAAGGTCTAGGGTCCTTGCAAAACCTGAATAGTAGCCTGTTTAGAGCCATTGGATGGTAACCCAGCCTTTGGACGGTCTCTTGGCTCAAAGATCATGGTTCTGAGTCGAGCGCCCGAAGGTCGTGCATTGGTCCGGGAGACTCGTAGGATTCTCTCAAGAGCGCATCGGGCCGTTCAACTTTGTGTTGATACTCTGCAGACCACAACACCAAGAAACCACTCCACCACCGTGACCTGGCGACTCTTGCGGTACGGGAGTCCTACGCTCTGCCTAAACTTGGCATCTTATCCCATTTGGTTGGTCGGTTTCGAAAACGACTTATATTATAAACAGCTGTAAATCGCAGCGCCCACGTACGCCGCCTGAATACCCGGGCCGGCTTCGGGTCGCGCGTCGAAGTAAGCAAGGCGAAACGCGCGGCTAGGACGACCAGGCCGGTCGGCTTCCTGATAAGTACACGGGCATAAATATAATCAATAGTCTGAGCTGGCGCACGAGAATTCACTTCCTCCCAAGAAACTGGCTATTACACCCTCAGGCTAAACTTGAAATCGCTGTTGCACCCCCCTTCAATATGAGCACTGCTGAAGCAGAACCAACTGGGTCAGCAGCCACCACAGTTACATCTGAGCAAATGGCACAAGCTCAAGAAGATCCGTGCGAGCAACGCGTATAAACAAGGGACGGAACTCAACTAATTCGGCTACTGTAGCGCCTCCCCACCAATAGCCTAAAGGGCCAGACTAGCTGCGAATGAGCCTCAGGGGATGCCTCACATTCTGGCGGAGTGTAGGGCCCTGAAAAAGCGAGGAGGCGGAAGGGCCCCCACGCGAACGTCGCGCCAGTCACGGTGGCGTTTCGTGCCGCGTCAGGCGACTATTTGGCGTCTACCGTGACTGGCAACCATAGACCAAGGTTTGCCACGTTTGCGCGTCCTACCGACGCCACGGGCACCAAGGGAGACTTCAAGGGGGAAGTCACCGGCATAGTAGCGAGTTTTGATTTCACCCCCGAAAACCCGCAAGTTAAGCTAGATACCCGCACATTAGGTCATTTTGGGCACCCCATCCCGAGGGGGGCACATCCGTGGCAGGCTAGTGTCGCCGTGTGCTTAGGATGCCCCTGGGACCCAACTAACTCCGCCGCGGCCTGCCAGTGGCCCCGGTACAAACCATCCACTAAGCAAGCTAGACAGTGTACTTTAGGGCATCTTTTAGGTTACTCACCGATGGGCAGTCTCGACCGCTGTACTCCCAGAGGTGCGTACCTTTCGAGCTTGCGTCATTGGCAGACCCGGGGGCCGTGGGAGCGCATATTCGGTAGACATTGTATGGCGGGTCAGTTGGACAGCTCTTGACAATAATTAGCCGTGGGATGTACGTATGCATCCCAGCAGACGACGGGATGACGCGCCTGGCGAATCCGAGGAAAAGGGCACCATACGGCCCTGCTGTGCATTGGCGTCCGATACGCAGGTAGAGGAGCCTCTGTTTCGTTCCTACTTGATCACCGGAATCATGTCTCGGACGAACGCCTTCGAATCACGTTTCCACTTCAAACTAGTCGCTTTTCAAAGATGTCGCCTAGGTGCATCGAGTGCCTCGATTACAATTTCAATTGATGTCTAAGGTCGATAAGCAAGGGGTCTTGTAGAGCACGAGTTTCATATACCTTCGAAGCAGTACAAGGCACCATATCATTATAGCATGTCTCCATCCTCGGGAGGGGTTCGATGGGAGGAAACATGGTTGATGTCAAGCAACAGCGAGGTGGGCAAAGTTGAGTATCCAGCTCCATAAGTAGCTCCTGATATGTCCAAACTGCATCACGCCAGCCACTGATAATCATACCACGCATAAGCTTCTCGGGTATCTGCCAAACAAAAGAGCTTAGAATAGACTTGTTTTGCTTGACACCCCTCTCGAGTGCTTGTCCACCAGCAAGGGAGATGCTATTTTGCCTCAGGTCCAGCAGGACCAATATTTCTGCTAGGGGGATGAGGTTTGCCGCTAGAATACAAGCAGCAAAATCACCAAGGAAATTACCAGAGAGAACTATATGTGTTAAAAAATCACATTTCCTTTTGTGAGCGACGAGCGGTGGGATCCTCCATCCTCGGTCTGCTGCAATTTTAGCTTCAGGATAATATCGATGAGCTTGCATAGGACTTGACTCGACAGGAATCTGCCCTGTTAACAGTTTCACAACATGTAGCAATGTGATATCATGCAACTGGATTGAGGAAAGGTCGAGTCTTATCAGGTGGGTTCCGCCCAGATCTGCCAGGTACCGGCAGTTAGTGCGCAGATATTGAAGCAATGCTCCTTGATTTTGCGAATTGTTCAGTACTCTCATGCATTGGCACAGCTTTATCATCTGTTTGTTGAGTCCTATGACACAGGTGAGGCCAAAATTCACCTCTCTAGTTTTTGCAGCAACCAGGTTCCACAAAGACGCGTTAGTATCTTGCTCGACATATTTGCGCATTCCATTCACGAGATTTTTTTGTAACTCAAGCCAATCAACAATCGGGGGGCTGCTTGCCCCTTCAAATGTACCACGATTCACACAGCCCGCAAAATCGCTTGTAATTCCGTTTGAATCACTCATGTTTTCCCTCAAAACTAGGTGATGCACTCTCTTCGTCAAACGTAGCAACTTGCACTCTTCTTTCCAGCAGGTTTTTGCTACTGTAGTTACGTGCAATTGGTGATACAGGAAATCGCAGTGCGAAGCAAGGTTACCAATATGCCCCACCCACAACTCTCCTCCGCTTTGCTGTTGCCTGTTTCCAAAGGGCATGGCACCGGACACTAAGCGGGACGTCGTTTGAGATTCCCGGGAGTTTGTCATGCATGGATATTCTTTTTTTTTCGCCCCCAATATGGCACGTTTATCTGTGATTTGTGTAATAACTTGTTTTCCGTGCGGCTTAGGAGATACAGTTGCGTGATTTTTGCTCATAAATCGAATCTCACAGCCAGGCTTATGAGATACTCGTTTTGGTTGATTATCATCATCAGAAAACGGTTGAAATATACTTTTGCGATGCTGCTTGATGAGCACATTTAGGCACTGGTTTAACACAACTACTTTACTCCGCACGCAGAGGCTTATTTCCTGCGCGTTCAATTTTGGGATTTTTCTACCTTGGCGATTCCTTGACAGCTTAGCGTGTCTATAAGAGCTCTCTAGGACAATCGCTCTTTCGGCATCTGCCGAACTGTTCATGCATGCCAACAGCGAATGGTGCTTCTCCCTACATTGTTTTTCGTAACATCTTACTAGTGTCTGGCTCTCTGTTAGCGCCTTCCTGCACTGCTGTATTTCTTGAAGTTTTGTTTTGTAGTGATGAGATGTTGCGGTTGCAAGCTGCTGCCATTTGAAAATTTCATCCTCGGCACCACAGATCAACTCGGCATTGCGATGGTCACTGCAGAGTGCACGCGAGTGCATGTTGGCACCAACACTACGTGCCTTCGTAGCTGCGATTCTTACTGTGTCCACGCTGTGCCACCACTGGCGCGTTTGCGATGTGTGCATCACGTGCTGATATTTTAAGCGCCGCATTAGCAGACCATTGCGCACTTGTAAGTCCAGGATCTCCACATCGTTCATACTGAGCGTTTAGACCAAAAATAAACACTTCGCGTAGCACTACTATATCCGCTAGTGCTAGATGCGTAGCACTTACTATATCCGCTTCCTAATGGGCGCAGCTCCCGCCCCTGGGACGTATAAATTTAACCATAATTACGCAAAACTTGAAATTATTTCCCAACATTCCATATCTATATAGGGCCCTAAGGGAATTCCCGGTGTGTTGCGGCTAAGCCGCCGATCCACTTCAACTTCAAGTTGAAGCCTGAGTTGCCGATCCTAGCCTGAGGTATAGGCATGATACTACGACTCGGACCCCAGGCCCGGTCCAGCTCGGCCCGAGGGCCGCCGCAAGGGCTAATTACAAAATTATAGTATAAAAGAACAGTGGCGCACGATTTCAACTTCTATGCGTGCTCGAGGGAAGTCTTGAGCCTCTGAGGACAGGTATTTCAAGCCTGAGTTGATGCCACGGGACAGGCTCCAACGTACTGCCCCCCAAAGCAGCCAACCATCGCCTCGCATCAAGATACCCGTGCCGTGCACTTGAAGCCTGAGAACCTTAAGTCAAGTTGAGCATGCAGCGTCGGACTGTAGATACTGGTTCCAGGGGTCATTCAACGAGCCAATTACCCCCAAATCACGGGCATAATTACATGTGTCATCAGTGTTATCACAAAGCTTCCGGCGATGTTAACCTAGGCCGTTCGTCGAGGTTTCTTGCTTTTAACCTAGTTCAATAGAGGACTGATTTGCTAAATTGAAACAAGACGTGATCAGAGTGTCATCTCTGGCAGTGCAGGCTAGCAATGAGTGACTGAAAGTGTGGGTACTTTGTTTCAAACTGTTGAAGTCGAGATAAAACAAATTTCTGCACATCCTTGATCTCGGGAAACGCGTCATCGTTTTTCACAAGTCCAAAATGTAGCTTTGAGAAGGACGCATTGTAACCAGAGATGTCTCCAGGTACATCATCTACTGAATCGATCCTTTCGTCCTCAATAGCGTATGTCCCACCCTTCAAATGGCTAAGAAGCTCACTGAGTATAGTTCCAAATGTGGTCCAGGCTGTGGTGTCTCCCTGGTCCACGAGGAAGTCAGGTGCCTCACAAAGGATGCAAGTCATACCAACAATAGTTGCCTTCAGGTTAATGGCACAAATAGAGTTATTCTTAGCAGCCTTGGGAGCAAAAATGCGCACAACAAGAACCGAAAGGAGACCAGCCTGCTGGCTTTCTAAGGTTTTGGCGAGGCTTTCACCCCCATACTTTCCTGCAACAATGGCAAGGAACGTGAGGAGCATTTGACAGAAATCATACCGCTCACGGTTATGTTGCAGGCGCGTAATGAGGAGCCTGATGACGGTGGGCAAATAGGTGCGGACAGCAGCAGAGTCAACCATCAGAACTATTGACTTCAGCAGACTAAAGGCAAAGGTCTCTGTTTGTTTTGAAGCAAGGAGCTTCTGAAAAACACCCAAAACAGGCTCAAGGAGGTTTTGTCGGACTATATGCTTACTGCCGACAACCAGATAAGCCTCAAGGAGAGAAGCTAGTGCCGGCACGTTGCCGCTCCGTTCCCATAACATGGGGTGAAGAATTGGTGGCAAGAGAGAGGCATATGCATCAGAAAGCGAGCGGTTGTAGCGAAGAAGAAGGGCGAGGATTTGGAACACGTATGGAGCAAACTCGGCAACGTCCATCTGCAGAATTGATTGGAATGGAGGAAACAGAATCTGTTCAAAATGACTCGTCGAAGGAGAGCTACCACTGGCTCCACAAACCAGACGTACGAGAATGGCAAGAGATTCAAAGAGATAGTGATTGAATTTTGGATTGCGTGGGTTAACGCACACGCGCGTCAGGCACATGCACAAGTTCTCAGCAACAATCTGGGCGATTGGGAGAAGGCCATCCTGGCTGACAATGAGGAGGCGCATGACTGCTTTCATTATGTAGTCGTTATCCCATGGTGCAGCATCAGCGATTTCAACGTCGCTTCGATGTGCAGCGTTTAGCGCTGAAAATAGCGCCTCAAAGAGAGGATTAAGAACAGGTTGAAGCTGGCACTTGCCAATCTTATTAGGAATGGTGAGGATGCGCTCAAGGCAAGATGCAGCATAGCTCTGGATCACAACTTCGGTGTTAACAACGTGTCGCCCTAGAATAGGTAGGAGGTTTACAAGTTCTTCGATTGGGAGCTGGTGTCGAAAGGTGAGAGCAAATAAAATTGCGTCCGCGACAATCACCGGCTGTGGTCGAGAGCCAGGCACTAGTTCACCAAAAACGTGTGTCGAATAAATTTTCAAAATATTGAGCTGCTGGTCTGAGGCTGCAGCCAGGTCGTGAGATGCAGATTTGGCACGAAGACAAAGAACAGTGATTAGGTGCAGTGCGGCATCCTTAGCACGCCAGTGATCAGCTGGAGACGAAGCATACTGCTGCAGCATGGTTGCTATATGCTCAATGCAAATTTTTGTCGTCGCCTGGGCGTGGGTCCCATACATGGCATTGATGAGATCGCATGCGCCATGCCGCCTTGTCTCTGAGTCGGCACTCTCGAGCTCCCTTGCAATGTACTCAAGGGGACTATCTTTGAAAAGTCTAGCATCAGAATCTCGCAACAGCATATTTGGGATCACAATGGAATCAATCATTTGACGGAGTGTGTCTTCCTTGGAAAACAGCGAGCTGTGCATCTGCTTGCTAATTACCTGCGCAACAAAGCGGATAGACGTAGCTGCTAGGCGATCGTGCTTTGGGAACAGGCTAATATTAACAAGACGTTGCCAAATGGCTGATACAAATCTGGGCAAGTAAGCTCCAAATTCCTCCTCATACTTCTGTGCGTAGAGTGATACGTTTTCCACGACTGCTACCTGCAAGCACTCCATCGGGCCCTCCTCGTCTTGATTGTCGTCTTCAGAAGCAGGGTGGGCAATAATTTCATAGCTTAAGTACTTTTCAAATTCAGACATCCATTCGGGCATATGATCTTCAAAGAACTCTGGCAGATCTTGCCAGTTTAGGCTGAAGAAGATGCGGCAAGCTAGTCTAAGAGACTCTAGCAATTCGGTACGCCAGAGTTTGTCATCGCCTGCGGCATCCAACGCCTGTCCAAGTCGCACAAATAACGCGGTTAGTGGTGCCGCCATGGTATCCAGGACATACTTAAGCTCTCTGTAGAGCCCATCTGTTTTCGAGGCATTCCGGAATCGCTTCATAATGGAGTTAGCTGCCAGAAGCATGCCAGAGACGGTCTTCCTATCTTCACTTTGGAGATGCTGCACTACTTCTGGCAATAGTTTTGGCCACTTAGAGGGGAAGTCGGAAGCCGCTATCAGTGTCAGAGCTTGACAGAGCTGTTGTTTCACATCACGAACGGACCCACATTTGCAAACCAATTTCACAATGTGTATCTTAATCTCTTCTTTATCAGGGTCTGAGAGTAACACGCTCGCAGAATCAGGACGGATTTCCCAACAGTTATAAATGAGATTTTTGAAGTATACCGCTGCCTACACGAGTAATATTATTGTTTGGTGATGCCCGGACACATTCGCTGAGATGCGCTGAAGAGCGGATCAGTGCCGAATGCGTGCTAGCGTTAGGTATGCAATGCTGCTCGACCTATGAGCAACGGAAATCCTGGCTTGTAGTCTTAAGTTAGTTCGCAGCTTCGCGCCAGTTGGAGCAAGAGAGTTGAGAAACCCGCTACTGCCCGGTAGTTTTTCAGGAGCGACTCTGCGGCACGCCGCTGCTTTAGATCCGGCGAGAGCGTCGCGGCTAGCGCGCGACTAATTTCGTCAGCATTCATCTCTCTATATAGTTATTACCTAGGTAGATTGATACAAAATTGACTTTACAAGCCCGGGCCCATATCGTATATCATGATCTATATCATGCCATCGAAATTCTACTTGGGTATCGTATATCTTTATGACGCTCAGCGTTGTCGTGTCCATCTTGATTCGATTCACGAAGTCTACAACTCGAATCCTGAGATCAGCTGCGGCCCGACTTCACACCGTGACCGTGACGGCTGTCCGAGTTAAACTTCAAGTTGAAAGCGCCGCGGTCTTCATGGTCCGACGGCGTCAAGCCTGCCCTTTGTACGCCCAAAAAACGGCAATGCGCACCGGCTGTTCCCCTGCCCGCGCGCGGGAAGGGGGTCTATCAACCGTGACGATCCTGAGCGTGATATAATAACATATTCCGGCTTGCCAGCGCCCCGGCGGCCTACCAGTCAGGCCGGTCCGCTTCCTTTTAAGCCTGCAGGAGGGATTGCAGGCGGGAGGGACATATTTCCTCGATCCGGGGTGGGCGAACAGGTGGGATATTTTCTCTATACTACTAGTCGTAGGCGGCAGTCCACGCCGTTGGGGAAGTAGCGTCCACGGGCCCAGTGAGGGTGCACACGCCGCGCGCACCAAAACCGCGTCTGATCATCGCCCACACACCTAACATTGCTGCCCCACGCAAAAAAACCGCGCGCGCAGCCGCGCCGCGCGCGTACACACACGACCTTCGCCACGATGGCATTAGCGCTGTCCTAAATCGCGCGCGCGCGGCCGTAGAACCGCGCACGTCGCTGCGTACAGCACCGCCGCGGCCTGTTGCGAGGCACCCGTCGCAACGCGCCCCAAAAAATCGCGCAGCGCCGCTCGCGCCGCGCCGACCGACAAAAAAACTTGAAGCGCGCCCGCGCGCACAGATGATTACGCGCAGGTTGTAGCAGCCGCAGCAGAAACTTCGTCCCGTACAGCAGAGCGCTTCGTCTACAGTGGCGCGATCCAAGCCGCCCCTCCGTAATCGTTGGTCGGTGGGCGGTCGGCGCCAGCAGTTTCCGTTCGCGCGTCGCCGACGGTCGGTCCCGCCCAGGCTAGGCTCTCAGGTCACGGTGGAGGTAATGCACTTAAAGAATCACGGTGGTATCGCCGCCGTGCGTGACGCGGCGCGAGATTACAACACGAGCTCGCAAACGTCACCGGTGGATTCGCCGCAGGTGTTGACGGCGGCCCGAGTCGACCCTACCATACTTCCTACCCCATATCCTACTACCCCCACTACCTCACATTACTCCCTACCTACTTTATGGCCGGCCTTCAGAATAATCGTGGACGAAAGCGCCGCGCCCGGGCGAGACTTCAAATGACCAAATTCGGCCGGTGACGTCGGCAACCCCTCCCTCCCTGTCTCAAGCACGCAAGAAGAGAACCCTCGGATGCGTATACGGGTGCCTATTTGGTGCGGGTTTTCTATGATTTACACAAGCCCGACACGGGCCAGCCTTGGACGGGGGACATATGCGCTGCGTCCTCAGAGAGATATAGCCCACGGGCAACGGCCGTCTTGTGACATCCGCGTGCCGCGTGCTTACATATGGGTTAAAGCGTTTTACTACCGCCGCTTCACAAATGAAATTGTCTTATACGGTATTGAGTGCATCCGATGCTGACCCAGATTACCCTGAAACAGAGCTAAACGCTCACTCGCCGCACACCCGCGGTTGGCAGACACCACGCTTCTGCCAGTAAGACTATACCACGTACTGCTCTCATCAGTTAGCATACAATAGGTACCCACAACAGCTCGTCATCGAACTGGCCAAAACCGCTATCATTTCTCAAATTCAATTGCTCAGTCATCAGCACAAAATCGTGGCATGCGGCGCAAACTGCTTAGTCTCTCCTGTCAGGTGGTCAATTTAGGCGTCCCGCGTTGAGCTTTTCGTTGGGTCTGATCGTGCTGGCCTTGAGACTAATTTGTGGACACGACTTGGATATATGTCCCTTGATACAAATGAACGCAGCCAGCCAACTTCGGCGAATCTTCTGTTTCCAGTCTTAAAGCCGGCTCCTCAGGTATCAAGCGCGTGAGCTTAAATCCGTATACGTAGACACGAAAGGAATGTATTTAAAGCTGGTGGTCCATCGTTGCCACGTGAATCGAATGAACCTATTTAACCAAATTGGTATTGTCGCTTTGAATGTAAGTTGCTGTTTGCATCTTAGTCACGTATACTGGATTCTGTCGCAGGTGCTTGGTGAATATACCGGGACTGAGGATAAATTCAGCCCGGCCGCTTTGCACCGCGTCGAGAATCAACATGCTATCTCGTCGTTACATCGCAATGATGGAGTCAATGACCTTGCCTTTGATATAAATGTCACAAGCAGCGCTTTCGTTCGTGGATATCTCCGCGATATACTTTCTAACAGGTAGACCCTCGGACAGCGCAGCTTATCCGATCACTACTTTCTGCGAAAGAAGCCGCGATTCAGGCTGAAGACTTTGATGCAGCAAAACAGTTCAAGACTGCAGAGAGACAATTCCAAGCTCTGGGTGAGCAGCTCGCGCAGCTAGAAGTTTCAAAAAGGCGGGCAGTTCGTGACGAAGACTATGATCGCGCAAAACTCCTAAAGCACGAGATCGTCTCTTTACAACGGCGCATAGAGAATGCTTTACAGCAGCACAACTTTAAGTCCCCTGTAAATTGCTACGAAGGCCACCACTTTTGCTCGCCCCCCTTGACGCCCTCAGTAACTCAAACAAACGCAGCCAGTAGCTCCAATATTCCCAGACAACCACAACCACCCCAACACCCTCAACCTTCGCAGCTTGAGCTTTCATGCGCTAGTAAAGCGGCTCCAGAAGAGTGCGCGTCGAAAACGCACGTTGAGTACGTCGAAAACGCAGTACTTACTAACTCTCAAACTAGCCTTTCTTCGCTTTGCTCTCCAGAGCCCCCATCCAAACCTATTCATTTTTATCAACGAGAGGATTCACTCAACCACAATAAAAACCACGGGAGTCATCAGTCTACCGCTATTTTAAGTAGTCGGTCACCAGATTCCGCATCTGACAGCCCACGCGGTCAACCAGTAGTGCCTGAAGCTTTGGATGGTGTGCCAAACGCAGCGGAATTGCCTCTTCCTGAGTCATTTGATGATGATGCAATGACTGACGCAGGAATTATTGCCACCAGAGCCGTTCTGGGTGAGTATCGTGCACGATGCTTACTCTCTAAAAATTGGGCTTTGCGAGAAGCTGCTCTAGCCAAAACGCGCTTGCTTCTTTACGCTGGCCACTGGCACAACTTTGAAGATCTTGTGCACTTGTGTGATATTGCACGGCTTGGGGTGCAGGATAAGATTACTCAAGTATACATAACGGCGCTTGCACTGGTTGTGGATATAACAAGCAAAATGGACTCTATCCAGCCAAAAAGCAGCATCAATGCGCTATCTGCGCTTGAGCCTCTTCTTGTTGCCATCGTTGCCAAACTTGGGGAAAATCAGCCAAGGCTTCGTGAAAAGGCGGTTGACACACTATCCTCTCTCTCGCACTGTAGTATCATTGGGCCAAGTCGAGTTGCCGAGACCGTGATGAACTCACTTGAGATAAGACGGCCACCACACAACAGGTGGCGTCCGATAGCAACCCGTCTTGAGTTCCTGAAACGCTTGGCTCTAAACTTTGGAGTTCAAAATCGCAGCTCTAACGTAAAGGAGTCTCGTGCGCTGGTCATTGAATCTGTCATGAAATTCGTTGATAGACATGGTTGTGCTTTGCACACATTTGAAGAAGTTCGTACTGCAACCAAAGATCTGATAGTGACAGTGTTTGTCATCGCGTCGATGGCGGATCGAACAATATATCTTGATACTTTCCTCACCAAGCTCAGGCCAAAGCAAGCAAAGGAATACCAAATTGCAATCGCCCGGGGTTTGGATGGACAAAATAGGCAACTTCAGGGCAATAATGTTTCTGGCCAAGTTAGCTCCAGGCAGGTGTCGACACCAAAAGGAAGAATTGCACGTGTACAAACTTCCTCGCATACATCCAATAGAGATGATGAGTTTTATTTCAGTGTCGCCTTATTTCACTCTGTTTTTTTGGCTAGTGCATTCTTGAACCTTGTATTTAGGTCACAGCAAAGTGATGACCCTGAGGAAGATGAATTCCGTGACCGAATAATGAAACAACTCGAAGACAAAGCATTTTCTGTATTTTGCATCCGTTGGTATCCAATTATTAGCTGCGGTCCACATAGGTGCAAGAAGCGCACGAGATTCTACTGAATCACTTTGGCACTGTATCTCAAAGCGACCCAAAAATAGAAAATGTCTTGGCAGAATGGGTAAGAGAGGTTCTACGGCAGCGCCAATAGAGAAATATTAGTATTAGTGTATTCAGTCATGTGTCTGAAAGCCAAGCTCAGGTGGGTACCGACGTAAACAGTAATGAGGATCCTTCGCGTGATCAGAAACTATGGAAAGTTGCAACTTGGTTGTTCCAATAAGATACTGGAACGGCTCTTCGCCATTACATATTTTCTCATGCATGGTGCCTGTCCTGGTATTTTGCATGCTGACAACGAAAAACTTGGCGTCGCTGCCCAGCGCAGTTGCAGCAGTAATTTTGGCAAGCCAATAAACCCACAAATACACGAAATGAATAACTTGAAATGAAACATCCAGCTCAGCCTTGCATCCCTCTATAGCTTACCCAAGTATGCCTCTACTAAGGCACAGGTAAAGGCACTCAATTCAAATACATTTATCATCTGCGAGTCAAGCTAAAAACAACTCGGCCGGGCTCAATGGCTGGATGATGAGCAGTTGTGGCATTTACACCACCTTCGACCAGTTCAATTATGGTGAAAAAAAATTAGACCCACACTCTGGCTGGAATTTTTAAGCTTCAAAACATGGCGTAATTTATGCCTGGACCGATTCTTCTCACGTAAAACACCGCCGTGCCTAATCATTATCGCACCCTAGCAGGCTGGGGTAGTACGTTGATCGTAGCGTACTGGCGTCGAGGTGCAGCTTACTAGTAGGAAAAAACCCATCGTGAAGAAATCTACCTATCGCTAAATAAGTTGCCGTTTCCTAGAAGGTTACTTTGGCTCCAATTTCCACCCTGCGGAACGTGGTCGGCTTGTACGAGGGCGAGGGGAGGCGTTCAAGTTAGAACGCGCTCAATTATCGCTCGTTTATCAATTTGTAACCTAAAGGACCGATCGATACTCCAACTAAGGATGGAACTGGGGTTCGGTGATGGCCCCTGATACCATGACCCTGGCCGACCGCCCTACCTGACTCGTTCCTTACATCGGGGGCAGTCGTGTCTCATCCGGGTCGATGCTGTCTCTCTCTCTCAGCTCAGGCTCGAGTACTGTTTAAGTTGTATGGCGGGCTCTCACTTGTTTAAATTGCACGGGCCTCTCATCAAGACTCACTTGGTTTTTAACACAACAGCACGCTCAACAGCAGGGGATGCTTGATTTGGTAACGAAGGAAATGCATCCTCAGCACTCGCTAGATCTACTGCATTGAATCCTAGGGCCCCATGCTTCACACTTTCGGCCCCGCGGGACATAGAAGAGTTCTTTGCATCCTTTCGATCGCGGCTTGTATGCTGCTTCCCAGCTTGTTCTGCCCGCTGCTTGTCGCGAATTGATAACGTGGCGCCGCGCTCTAGAGTGGAGAACCAGATTTTTTTGTCCTTTAATCGCTTAACCGCATCAACGACGCCAGAGACCGTCGATGGAGGCTCAAGATTAAGAAGCCCGAATATCTCTATGGTCTCAGGGACCAGCATGATCCTTTCGTTGACTTTGAGACCACCTCTCTTCTTACCACGGCCCTTCTTCTTCCCAGTAGCCTTATTCAAACTCAGGTAATCTTCATCATGATTCTTTGTGGCCTTCTTTCCGGATAAAACAAGACCCTCAAAAGCACCAGCCGCAGCTGGCTCCTCATTTTCCGGTGCGGCTTCCTGGATACCCTTGCAATACGTTGTTTCGAGGTAACTTACTAGATATGTGCAAAGTTCCATCTCCTCTTCATAGGGAATGCGTTTAAGTTCTTCTTCCTCGGCCGCCTGCCACTGTTTTTCGAGTTCTGTACGTCGAGCTTCATCTTCAGCTTTGCGGGCCTCGTTGCGATAACGGCGCACCTCACGTTGATGGGCGCCTACGGAATTCTATGTTCCTCAAATATTTTCTACAGGTACACATGAAGTACGGAATTCATTCTCAAGTGCACGAAAACTAGCACGCAAGGACTTAATTGTATCCACTTTGGCTAATTTCTCCTTGCGCAATGCATCCTTGTCCCTATAAAGGGCTGGAAGGACAGCGCGGCGCTCCGAATTCGCCTCATTTAATGAGTCTAGTATAACCTTTTGCTCCTCAATTTTCTTCTTCAGTATATCAAGTTCTGCATTTTTTGCAGTCAATTGCTCGGATATTGATTGTGAACTTTTTCGCTCGGAAGATATTGAATCGTTATTTGCTGCTAAATGTGTGACTAATTTTCTTGACTGCTTCAGCTGGTCTATTTCTTTCAAGAGCACCTTTTCGTCTTTCAAGGACATAGAAGTCGTTGATTGTTTTTTTTCCAGTTCCACAATCCGCCTATCAATCTCACCAGGGGATGTGTATTTGAGCTCAGATCGAAGCGATCGCCCCGCCTGTGCCAACTAATTGGATCAAGAAGATGCTGAACACTGATCGCACGGATATCTTCGAATCAATGGAAGCCTTAGCTGATCTCTGCAAAGCTGCAATCTCAGCACGATCACGCAGTATCGTATCCTTTCGGTCACGCAACGACTTCATGGTTGCTCGTGCTTCTCTCAGTTCCTCCGACTGATCACCACCCGAGCTTTTCGCTTCTGAGATTTTCGCATCGACTTCGGAGAGCCGCTCATTGAAGTCTTGCACCTCATCATTTAGGGCTCTGATCTTCGCGTCAAATTCAGCTTTGTTGGGACCTGGCGACGTTCAAATAACGAATCTTGTGTCTTTGGAAACCTCAACACTGGGTGTGCGGATCATCGGCTTTGCCGTGTCGTTACTTGCTTCTGCTTTAGCATCTCCGACGGGATTGGCGTCCTGCATTGGCGACAGCGATGCCTCCGCACTAGCAGTCCGGCAAGTATGTATGCCCAACGTACTAGTAACGCTGACGCAACGGCGCGGCCGACCGGTTGACCTCAGGTACTTGACTCGGACACCGTGACTTCGACCACCTACCGACGTGCCTACTAGTACGGGAACTTCAAGTTCAACTCGAAAACGCCGAATGAACGAAACAATCCGCACGATGTGGGGATGGCCGCGCGCTTGGGCCGTATCGTATACTTAAGCAGGTGCTTCACCTGCGCTGCTCGCGCGCCCGGAAATGCGGGATACTCTGCTTCTGCTTTTCAGCATAAAAAAAGACGTACCAAGATCAAGATCAAGCGACAGGCGGCGAATACCCTCGGACCTTCGTACGCACGAAATCTCGCCGGCCACTGGCATCCGCAGAAGCTCCTCGCGCGACTGCTACCGAACAAACTACTAATAATCGTTGAACAAACTCAACTTGAAGAAAAAAGTTCTCAAAACCAACACCACTGGCTCTCGGGCTGCTGGCAATCACCACCAGCCAACTGTAACGATGAGATTCACGTAATCACATCGGAAATCAACAGATAAAAAGTAGTAGTATCAACCATATATCATGATGATGATCATTTAACACGGTGACACTGCAACCTTAAACTTAGCTCAGCATCAATATCCTGAACTACACTCAGGCTGACACCGTGACTGTCACAGTGGCCGCGGCAACTGTCGTACCGTCACGGTAGCTCAGGCGGCCAGTGGGCTTGAGTATTCAATTTTTTTCAAATTGTCCACTAGTATCCCAAAATCACATACTTCTTGTGCTGCCCCCGGCGCCGGGAGCCCGAGCCTGAGGCTGAGTCCTGCTGCCACCGCCGCCTCCCGGGCGCCGCCCCCTGCCCTGTGCCTGTGTCCTACTAGCAGTTGACTGGCAAGCCTTCAAGCATTGCACTGCCACGCGACGACGGGCGACGCATCTAACTCGTATTGTGGCTCCAGTCCGGGATATATGACGTACCCCTGGATCAGCTCGTGTGTACACGGCCATGGAGCGGGGCGCCGCCTCTGCCATCGATGCTCAAGATAAACAAGTAGAAATATGGAAGGTAAAGAAGCTCGTAAAGTCACTAACGCTCGCGCGAGGAAACGGTACTTCGATGATTTCTTTGGTGATACCGCCACGCGACCAGATCTCGCGGGTCGCTAAAATGCTCGCTGATGAGTACGGCACTGCTTCGAATATCAAGAGTCGTGTAAATCGGCTGTCCGTCCTTGGTGCTATTACAAGTACTATGCTGCGTTTATGAGATTCCCCCCTGTATGATTGAGCATCAGGCACGCAACAACGTCTCAAGCTGTACTCACGCGTACCATTGAATGGATTGGTAGTGTATTGTGGTACAATAATGACTGACGAGGGTAAGGAGCGGCGGGTCAACATTGATTTTGAACCGTGTGCTCCCTAAGCCTTATATCTCTTTTTTTTCCGCGATAGCTTTTTCACATTGTAAAACAGGTTCAAGCCCATAAACACTTCTCTCTATCTTTGCGACAATAAATTCCACACCGAGGCACTTGATGAATTACTTGAAGATGATGACAAATTTGGTTTCATCGTAATGGATGGAAATGGATCTCTGTATGGTACTCTTCAGGGAAACAACAGGGAAGTTTTGCATAAGTTTTCTGTTGATCTTCCCAAAAAGCGCGAACTACAAGTGTGCATCGCCAAATCCTTGTATTAAAGCGTCTGCTTAGGCATGGTCGCGGAGGACAATCTGCGTTGCGCTTTGCTCGGCTCCGCATGGAAAAACGCCACAATTACGTACGCAAGGTAGCGGAACTCGCTGTGCAGATGTATATAACGGCGGACAAGCCAAATGTCTCCGGTCTAGTCCTAGCAGGCTCGGCTGATTTTAAAAGTGAGCTTCACACGTCAGACATGTTTGATCAGCGTTTGGCGCAAGGTTCAGGGTCTTGTCTGTTACAATATTCAGAAGAAACGCCATCTTAGGCGTATCGTGATAAAGACCGTTGATGTCAGCTACGGTGGGGAAATCGGATTTAATCAGGCAATTGAGCTTTCAGCGGAGACTTTGGGATCTGTCAAACTGGTTCAAGAGAAACGCCTCTTACAGAAATACTTTGATGAAATTTCCCAAGATACTGGCAAATACTGTTTCATGGTGGAAGATACCCTGAGAGCACTTGAACTTGGTGCTGTTGAGACGCTGGTGGTTTGGGAAAACCTCGATATGGACCGTATTACATTACGGAATCATGCTCTCAATCAAGACAAAACCCTGCATTTATGTAAGAGCCAGCAGGCAAACGAGCAATACTTTCATGATACCTCAACTGGGGTTGAGCTAGAGATCACCCATAAAATTCCCTTGGTTGAATTTCTTGCAAACAATTACAAGTCGTTTGGCACGACTCTTGAGTTTGTCACTAACCGGTCCCAGGAAGGTGCACAATTCTGCCGTGGGTTTGGCGGTATAGGAGGGATCTTGCGCTGGCGTGTTGATTTTCTTGGCATGGATATGGCTGAAGATGATTAAGGGACCTTCGGGCATTCTTTTTTGTTGCGACTTTTGCTATATCTCTGATTGCTTGTTGGACGCACAATCATCGCACTGATCGAATTTGGCGAACACGAGGCCGCACTTGCCCTGTGCTTCGATTTGAAACAACATGAGGTATGTTAAAGCCAATTTTGGAGCTGGCGGGTCCTATGAGTTATAGAAGGGGCCTCGTCTGTATATTTTTTTAATCTAGTGTCCTCTGGCTAATTCTAATACGGAATAACTATAGTCGACTCGGGTACTTATTCGGGGGAGCCTCAGCCTGAGGCGCCTAAGGAGGGGTAGCGAGCCTAGAGGTTGCTCACGGATTGAAAGGACTGGAAGTGGCCCATTATAGCATCTTTTTAGTCCGGGTTTTCCCAGCCTCTGGGGGCCGCGGCTGGATGTTACTAACCTACTAGGATGCCATAGGCCGCCAGTGGAGCGTGCCCGAATTACCTGGCCCACCTGGCAATAATAGGCGGCGCGGCTGTGTGCACGCAAAGATTACAACACACTTGGCCCTTTGAGGATTGAGTTTGACGCGCTGTGGAGCGGTACGCGGTGCACGAAGACCGGTCGCGGCAAAGCAACGCGTTCAGTGGCGCGGGGAGCACTGCGGCGGACTACGCCCAACCTTGAGTCGTGGAGTGGTCGTGGAGTGGAGGCCAACGAGGCTTCTTTACCACTGCTCGCATGCATAGCATCTGGCGCAAGCGTGCTCAGGCTGTACCGCGTGATGACTGAAGGTTGTTCTGACAAAGCCGTTTTGGTCGAGCTCAGATCATAACGGGTCCAGGCGCGCCCCCAGCGCTGCGGCCTATGTCAAGGCGGAATGCGAGTTCAGAGCGTTTTATGCCGAGTCGGACGCGGCGCCGGGGCGGCTTAGGACGACTTGCGGCACGGGGCAAGTACAGTAGCAGTCGAGTAGTACTAGTATGAGCGGGACTGGCACTTGCAGTAATGTCACGCCGTTTCAAAATTACGCATCTTAGCCTGCGTGGGGCCAAACCTGCCACGGTATGTATTATCGTTAAGCCCCCCCCCCCGCCTTAGACTACTTGCCACCGGCATGTATCATCGTTAAGTCCAGCTCTGGCCCGGGCAGACGGCCCGGTCAACTAGTGGTCAACTCGAACTTGAAGATAACTCGAAGCCCCGTTGTGATCCGGCAGCAAGGACCAGGTCGGCATTCCCTGGGATGGGGGGGACTCCCGAAAATCTGGTTCCCAAAGAACTGTGCCTTCCAAGTCAGGTTCGCTCTGGCTAAGAGCGCAGGGCGCTCATTGCCTTTTCCAATATCTCCTTTCGAATCTGTGGGTAGTCTGGATATAGGCTTAGAACTTTGTTGCAAACATCGATAGCTTCGACATATCTTTTTGCCTTAAGATAATTAAAAGCCAGCTTGAAGCCAATAGTGGCAGAAGCCTGATGTTCAAGAAGCCAGGCCTAGCAAAAATTAGGTTGTAATGTATCGTCGGAAGATTGTATTAGAAAAGTTATAAAAACACATTCAAACTCTGGGAGCTGGACCTTCTCGTACATATCGGCAGCATCTTTATATGAGGCCTCCTTCTCGCGAATGGAGCCCATGGTCTCCCATGCTTTCCCGCAGCTCAAGTTATATTTGAGGCAGCGACTGCAAAGGTCCTCACTTAAATCAAATTTACATTTTTGTACATAGATATCAGCAAGTAGAAGATATCCTCGCTCAAAGTGTTCTGCTAACGCATATGAGTAAGGCATTCTAGCAATTCGCTTGAGGGCATTGCGGGCCTTAGTTGTAGATTGGTCGAACAAGAAAGCAGTAGACATCCCGAGTAGAGCCGGGAGGTAGTCTTTCTCACGCTCTAGAATGCCAATAAATGATTTCATTGCCTTCTCAGTTTGTCCCCTTGGCTGATTTGCAAGGTGAGAGTAAGCCTTAAGCACTTCAATCTTAAGCGCAATGTTCCTTGACACGGTGAAAGTTTCGAGATCTTTAAACAGATCTACCACGATGCCAGCAGTTCCCGAGTAATACTTGAGCTCGAGGTTTCCATCCCACCTGCAAATGATGGATTTAGGCGGTAAGCCTGGCAATGATATAACACACAGAGCAGCACCGAGTCTCGTTGTCAGGGTTAAGATAAATTTCAATCATGTTAATCAAGGCAAGTGCGCCCCACCCGCCATCGCTCCGTGCAAGATTAAAATGCCTTATTGCTCCGGGTAAGTTGTTCGAGTAGCGACAATGAAGACCTCTGCAAAAATTAAGACCTGGATGGGACATAGCGCGTGAGTTTGACCGTACAGCCAGCTCAATAAACGGTGGAACATCATTAAGTCGGCCCGCGCAGCGAAAAATCTGAATCAGTTTACTGAGAGCAAGGTAATTGCCAGGTTTTTGTTCAAGAACCAACCGAAACTTGGTACTCGCAGTCTCGTAGTCTTGTTTCCGAAAGTGAATGTCGGCAAGAAGCATGGCACTTTCACTGTGTTTTGCATTGACTCGTAACAGTGCCAGACACTGTCGTTCACAATCTACAAGAAAATTTTGTTCTCGCCATAGGACGGCGAGCTCAAGCATGCATATTTCGTTGGCCTAAATTTAATCTCTAAGCCGCCGTCGCACATATATACGCCGGAAAGCCGCAGTATCAAACTTAAGAGCTTGTTGGTAGGAAACAACGGCACTTTTACTTGACTTTCCCTTGTTTTGGATTCGTGCGAGGTTGCAGTGGATTTCAGCCATGATTTTATTGTGCTTATCAATTATCTCAGGTGCCCCCACTGAACTCACATGCTCAATGATCTTCTGCTGTAAGTCGCGAGCTTTAATGAGCGTTGAAAAGGTTGGATCTACAGATACTCTGTCCTCTGATAGTTTGTTTTCTAGGATACATGTGTGAACTTTAGCCAGTGTGAGAAGTAATTGAACTTTCTGTGCCAGCTTTGTGAGGTCCATAGACGAGTCAGTAACCTCAATTGCGTGCTCTAGGACTTGAATGGTACTTTCATATTTTTTCAGTTTCATGTATAGCTTTGCGAGATCATGACACAAGCTCATGTCATCTGGGTGTATTTGGAGAGCTGCCTCATAATAGCTCGTTGCCTTCGAATATTCGTGTGTTGAAACAAGCGCCTTTCCGATTTTTGGGGTAAGCGACACTTTATTAGGGGAGATATCACGGGCCTGCGAAAAAGCGTCTATCGCTGCATCTGGAGCCTGAATGTGCATATAAGCACCACCAAGTTGCTCGTGTGCTTCTGCTGTAGGGCGGATGGCTAATAGATCCTGAAAGCAGTGAACGAACGCACGCTTGTCATGTTTTACAGTTAGATATAGGTTTGCTTTCATTTGCAGCGCATCGACAAATGCAGGGGAGGAGGGAGGTACATCGCTAAGCATGCGCACTGCTTTGTCAAAGTCGTTTCGTTTTACGGCAAGAGATGAGTGGGACATTATGATCCGAATTTCCTCGGGCGTCCCCCGAAACCGGGCCTGAGCCTCTGCTAGTATGCTTGAAGCCTCATTTAAACGATCAAGTGTCACGAAGACATCAGCGAGGGTCACAAATATGGCTACTCTTTCTGAGAGAGGCAGCGGATTTGAGGAGGATTGCTTGACATCTCGAACTCCAGAAATTTTCAACGCACTTTCTAGCCATCTCACAGCTTCCTCGTGATTATCAGCTTTCGAACAAAGTCCTGCTTTCACTAGCGCATACGCCGGAAGCTTCCGGACCTTGAAGTCGCAAGCAACTGCCTCTTCAAGAGCATTTTGGGCTCCTCGGTGATTGTTGCTGGCTAATTCCAATTTAGCCATCGTGAGATGCACACTTGCGGACCGATGATCGCAATTCAGAGCAGTATTGAGAGCCCTTTTAGCTGCTCCTAGCTCTCCGAGGACAAATTTTGAGCGAGCAATGAGAAGATATGCCTCAATGAGGCCAGGGACTTTAGTGATAACACGCTCAAGCATCTTGATGCCATGTCCGACTGCAGCTTGTGGCATATTTAACCTAGGTATGCTCATGCCATCCAAGCTCTCCCAGAATGGCGAGTGTACTAAGTACTCCTTCGCTATTTGAATCAAAAAGTCTGGATCAAGCATTGCATAGTACTCGAAAATATTCGATGCGCTGTGACTTGATATGCTCTCAAAATGGATGCTTTCTGTCTGCTGTAATAGCCGAAGATGCTCGTTTGCATCGCCCCTATGACGCCATGCAAGAAGAGCCTTGAGGAAGGGTACTTGTGAAGAGTGGGTGATTGAGTCAGATATGTCGATGAGAAAATCAAGTTGCTGCTCTGCGTCTTCGAATTCGCCGATAATTACTTGGCAATATATAGTACCGTACAGCGCAGCCACATTGGTCTCATCGCTTTGTCCTGCGTTTCGATATGTCTCCATGGCACCATAGTGATCGCCTAGCATACATTGTTGGCGAGCCAGTTCGACAGCATATGCGGCGTTCAGGGGATCCAACGTTACTGCCCTGTGACATAGCTGAGTCAAAAGTCTCAATATTTGGGTTCTTTGGCCGACGAGCCGACCAAGTGCACGCGCTGTCTCAAAATACAGCTTTGCATTCGTATTCTCGTAACGTTCCATGGAATTGAACATGAGATTTAGTTGTTCTATCAATGCCGGATCATCAGCTTTCTGAGTCACGAGTAGTAGCACATTAAGACGTAGTGCATCCATTGATCGCTCATTCTGCTGCAAGACACGCTGGAGAGTCTCAGTTGCTTGGTCCCAGTCACCAATGACCATGAGGAGCTTTGTTTTTTCCAACAGAGCTGGTATCCACGACTGAAGGGCTATGGCGTGGTTCAGGAAATCTAGCGCACGAGGGTAGTCTTCAATAAGTTTGCAGTAACTCGCCCGTGCCTATGGAAAGCAAAGTGCGTAATGAAACGCACAGCAAACACAAGTTTCATGCCATTAAAAAATCTATTTCCCAAGCAACTGTGTCTCCAGCGCCTAACTCATCATCCAGGACCCACATTGCCTGGCTACGTCGCTCGCGGAGAGGTATCGGAGCAAGAATTTGGGTCCAGGCCTGGAGCACATGTGACTGCCTTAGCAGCCCTGTACTCGAGATTTCATTAGAAGTTATTACCTATATATATAATGAATAACTGGACAAATTGGAACAATATTGGATAGACGCGGCATGAACTCTTCTGAGGAGGCTCCTAGACAGCTCAAAACGCTCCTGAGCGCCTCTTTCAACTTCGCCCTGCAAACCTGCATACATGTGAAACTCGGCCGCAAGCAGGATGCTAGCTTCAGAGGCCTTCTCGACTTCAACTTTCGCCTCTCCCATCAAGATTTGTACCTCTTGATGATCGATGTTCTCTGCCGACTGGTGGAAGTGGAGAAGAGCGACAATGGAGGGCAGTTCATGGTCGCGCCTCAACTTAAGATTGTTTAACTCGCGGAGAATCTCGGACAAGCGACCGTTCCTATCTTGTTTACCACCCGAGACAAACCCCGCTGCTATCGCTCGCCACCAGCTAATAGTGCTTGGATCAGTGCTGCCCTTTGCCAGTAACCTGTTTGATTCCTCCTCCACGTGCCTACGTCGTTGACTACGTAAAAAGCATGATGGTTGCCTTTAGGTACCCCCAGAGCCCACTACGAGCATAGTATGAGACCAGGGCAGTGGTCAATGACATGTTGCGCGCCGCTGTTGATATTTTAAATACAGCTGATACTGGGTAGGTTGGTTATTGTACCCAGGTTAGCGTTAAGCGCACGGCGCGCGGCCGGCGCAACGGCTGGCGCAGCACCCACGCGGGGCTACCTCGGACGGCCACTGGCCAACTTACCTTGCACTGGTAGGCACTTATTCGGCCTGCGTCGCGAGCTAACAAATGTGCCCCCAAATCTGCTCTCCCTGGAACCTATAGGCTCGACTCCCTCCAAGCCGACGTTTATCGCGTCCGTATATCTCCGGGCTTTGCGTGCCCCTCGTGCCTGGTCCAGAGCCGGTGCCTGCGCAGCGTGACGGTCGGCGGCCGACGGCTTCGCTTTGTTTTGCTCGTGGTCGGTCCCGAAGTGCTGCGGGTCATAACCCATTCGGATCGCGGTCTCGGCTGGAATTTAGTGTCGCTCCGGACTCGAGGCATCACTCGCTAACTTACAATGCACTGGTAGGCACTTATTTGATCTCCTTTGCATTCGGCACCCATTTTACCGCGTTCGGTGCATGGGTTCGAACAGTTGAATGTCTCACGGGTAATCCTGGCCGCGGGCAATCTCACCAGCCCATGGGCGTGGGTCACGAGGTCAGTGACGACGCTCTTGCACCCTCGATACGCCTGAAATGAGCAGATTCTCGTGCGAAAAGTGGCCCGCAACGCACCGCCGTGGGGCGCTCGCGGTCGGCTAAAACCTCCCGAGCGCTCAAACCAAGGGCTTTGGGGCGCGGGCGGGGGTGCGTATAGACGCCTGTGTAATGTACAACCCTGACTGGGCCCCATAAGGCCCCATAAGGCGAGGTGAAGGGGAGGGCACATGTACCTGGGTACACTGGCAATTATAAACCCCCCCGGTATGTAAAATCTGTCCCTAGCATAAGCTTCCCCCCAAAATCCCCTACTGTAGCATAGGCCAGCCTGTAGATTTAATCCCGCTATCCAGTTGCACCTATATGGACACCCCGCGACCCGCCGGGCCCCGCCGGTGGCACTGGCTTGCGTCGACCGGTGGCATTGTCAGGTCCATCCTAGTATTGGACTCTAACACTGGACCCGGGTGCTCACAGTATACTCTGGCGGCCCACCTAGCCGCAGGAGGGGGAGATTCGAGTTCTCGAGCACACTCCTGTGCCAGGTTGGCCAACTTCGACACCGAGTCCGAGTCCGAGTCGCATCGGCGAGACCGGGTTGCACCAAATCCCCCCCATGACCACCCGACAACATCCGCAGCACGCCTCCACGCGAATTCATTGAGAGATTGAAGAGTCTGCGAATTCAAGAGCGAGACTAATGTACCACATGTACAGTATCAGATACAGAAGATTGTTGATTTGTGGGACTATTTGATTGGAATCTAGGCAAATAAAGCCACCAGTCCCACGGTAACTACTGCCAAATCGAATGACTTGCGAAAAAACAGTTTGCGAGTGCGCTGTCGGCGAGGCACTCGATCGCAAGTTTGTAGATTACATCCGGCCAGTACCTATACTTGACACTGACGAGCAGGGAAGTATCTCATTATCCTGCAAAATTGCAAACTCACCTTTCCAGATTGTGCTGCAATTCATCTGCTCGAAGTGATTTAGTTGCTGCAATAGTGGTGACAGCCTGCTTGGTAGAGTCGCAATCATTGGCGGCTCGGCGTACACTACATATCCCCTTTGTGTCTTGCAGTGATTCTATGTGTTTACAAAAGACCCCTAGCTGCAGTGCGTAAGTCGCATCGTTGTCAGACACAGCAAGGCCATTAATCTGCTTGATACTAGGGAGAATGGAGTGAAGTATTGGTCTAACAAGGCCAGAGCCACAGATCGGATTAGACTCAATGGTTAACTCAACTAGGTCTGGGGTGTATCGAAAGGTATTCGCAAGCTGTATGACCTGAGTGAGTGTCCCTATCGCATTATCGCCGAAAGTAGCTCTCCTCAACTTTATAAAGCCCTGAACATAATGCTGTAGCTTTTTCAGAATGCGGTCTATCGACACAAAGCGGCATACAAATGCAGTTGAGGAACTAACGATGTTTTGAGAATCGAGGCATTCCCACGCTTCGCCATAAAGTTGAAGCACACGGTGCGTGCAACCTATTTCTACTTCATAATATCCAACTGTGTTACCGCTCTCAAATGTACCATTGTATTCAGTTGAAGAACTTTTTTTGTTCATTAAACTGCGCTTCAATTGTGGCTCTTTGATTTGATTCCCGGTATTGTCCACGGGCCCTGGTCCGAGACTGTTCGGGACATACAAGCGCTCTGTATACGTGTTTTGAATGTCTGCGGTATGTTCCGCCCATTGGTGCGCTGCCGCCCGAATAGCCTTGTGTCGCTCTGCCTCGAGCTTTTTTCGCTCAATATCAACTAATTCGTGTCGCTCTGCGGCTCGTTTTTGCGCATTCATTCTGTGAGAGTGAACTGCCACAGCACGACTTTCCGCATCCGTAATCTTTTTCAGATCAAGATGACGCAAAGTCTTCAGGCGATCAACAGCAAATCGCCGATAGGCAGTAGGGTCTTTCAACGCAATTGGATTACCGTCTAGGCTTAGCTCCATCAAGTGTCGTAAATGAAAGAAGCAATCAATTGTGTCTAACGAGTGGATTTTATTGTTGCTCAAGAAGAGGCGCTGAAGCGATTGGACCTGTTGCAGGGACCCAATCTTATCTATATAGTTACGCCGAACATTGAGTTCAGTTAGAGACTGCAAACCGCTGAGCCCGTCTAGCTCTGTTAGCTTATTGCCGGCAAGGTTCAATACCCGCAATTCCGATAAGGCATCAAGTCGCTCGACTTTTGCGATGGTATTCGAATGAAGGTCTAGCACATCAAGCTTTATCAGCTTACTAAGGTTTGAGATGTGCTTTATACGATTTTTGCCGAGCATCAACACCCTAAGCGTTGGTACACACTCAAGATCACGAGATAGTTTTTCAATGCGATTGTTATATAGATCAAGAAAAATGAGGTTGGGTAGACGAGATAAATTTGTCACCTCTACAATATAATTATTTTGATAATTAAGCAATCTGATGCGCTCTTCGGCTTTAAGAACTGGACAGGTAGTGAGATGGCGTCTATCCAAATTAAGCCGCTCAGGGTTGGATATTCGTTCTTCTGGCGATCTATATACAAACAGAGTGTGCGGGTGGTCCTTGTATTGGGCGAAATACACCCCATCAGAAGGGGGCTTCTTGGTCGTCAGCCGAACAGTTGAGGGCAAATCGCACCATGTAGAGAGGCAAATCGCATCGTCTGTCATATGATCAGATGCGGCACAACGTACTGTGTACACTTGGTTGATTCAAATTAAGCCTGACCTCTGGAGATAGCTTTACGCCCTATATTGGTTCATTCTGTCGCAACATAGTTCCGGTGGTAACGCATGCGTGTGCTTTGTCACTGTTCCCGTTGCTTTTGTTTCCCCGTTGAAGAGGAACGCTTATTGCCCCCGCTGAAGAGGGGCACCAGATCTCAGGGGAGATCGGGCTGCACATGTATCCTGTACCTACGGTCCTGTACCATGAGGGCTTGTGTCTTTTGGTCACATGGGAAACACTGACAATAATTGCCGGAGGCAGAACTGGGTCGCATCTCTTCTCGATGGCATCGGCATAAGCTCGCGCGTGGGAAAAAGAGCCAGCCTGTCAAGTCTAACAACTTTTCCACATCCAGGCGAAGCAGAAGTATCATTCAAAGAGCTTACATCCAATTCGGACCGGAGAGAGCTATATCAGATAGACCATGAAACCCATGGAGGCGACGCTCTTTTTGATACTACTGCTGATAATTGTCGATCTCGTGATTGCTGGATGCCTGACCGGCTGTGCAAATCATGCTACGAGTGCGAACTACAATTCAACATATTTCGCCGCCGGCACCACTGTCGGTTTTGTGGCCAGGTCTTTTGCCATCGTTGCGCTTCTTACTTTGTCGATGGGACATCTGTGTTTATATCTGGCACTGTGCGAGCATGCAGGTTGTGCCATGACCAAGTTGTATTTACGTTATCATCCATTTCGCAAATTCGACAGATTGCGAGAAAGATTGATGATGTCACGCCTGTCTATCGCGAGGACTTTGGAAGCAGACTTGGAAGAGTCGATGACTCTGCCATCTACAGGGTGTCCAGTTCAAATATGCTGCATGGCCTGCAGGACCGTAGCCTAGCCGCCGGCACAGTATCACCTAGTCGGGCAGCATTTTCTCCAACAACGCAGCAACTTGGGTATTTGCCTCTGTCAAAAAGTTTGAACGGCCAAAAAGATATTACCACCAGCGCAAATAGTCTCTTCAGTCCTCTGCAGCTTGAGAACACCCATAAAGCTAGGTGGAAGTCTGCGTTTACTGAAACCATCGAAGCAAATTTGAGGCGAAGGCTGTTGGGAAGTTCGTCGATGGCATTGCCAATGGCTGTGTTAAGCGCAGCTTCTGGTATTGTTGAGTCCCAAGCGGATACAGCCTCCTCTCGGCGTCGCCTTTCATCTCGTGCAACCAGGCACCTCTGCGATATGGTGAAGTCCCTAGTCAAAACAGTCATCAACAAAACGTATCAAAAGAATGTTCAACACAGCGATGTGTGGAGCACATTAGTTCTAAGCATGGTGGAGCAGGCCGGCAAGAAAATAAAACCGGGTGATCAGATGGATATTCGCCCCTATGTCAGAGTAAAGCTAATCCCAGGGGGGGTGCGAGCAGAATGCTCATACTTGAATGGTATAGTATTTAGGAAGCATGTACTTCACAAGGTTATGGCGAGGGCTTGCAAAAATCCTCGGATCTTGCTCATGTTCGGAGGGATTGAGTTCCAGCGCTCTTACTCTAAGCTAGCAATATTTAATACTCTACTGGAGCAAGAACAGACATACACACAGATAATGGTTGAAAAAATAGTCCGGTTACAGCCTGACCTCCTTTTTGTGGGGCAGGCAGTGTCGAGGCAGGCACAGGAATATCTGAATCAACATGAGATCATCGTGATGCAGAGCTTAAAACCAGGCCTTTTGAGGCAAGTTTCTCGCATGACGGGCGCTGCTATTACATCCTCAACTGATCATGTTAGCAACATGGGCCAGCTCGGGTGCCCAATTGGTCATTGCGAGCGGTTTCAAATGCTTTCGTACCAGCGAACTTGCGAGGCTGATACCAGGTTCAGTCCAGGTGGGGACTATCTGCATGCACGTGGCGGCTTCAATTATGTCTATCTTGCTGGTTGCCACAAAAACATGGGATGTACCCTCATATTGAGAGGAGCAGGACGATCGACTCTAAGAGCCATCAAGAGCATTGTGCGTTTCGGAATATATGCAGCCTACCATTTGCGTCTGGAGGTAGCATACATGTTGGACAGTGGTGCAATATTTTCTCCCGCAACAACTATTTGCAATGAAGACCACGACCCTTTAAACTTGCTGTCGACATCTATGGGTGTCAGTTTTGATACTCATCCTCTACACTGGAGTGCTGATAACAGAAAAACGCTTGGAGTCGGCATTCCTCTTAGCACAGCATATGATCACCAAGGGCTACTGGTAACAAGTGTCTGGATGAGTCAGCATGTACAGTGTGCCCCGGCAGAGGTTAAAGCGATCTGTTTTTACACGCCACAAGACATCCCACTAGGGCAATTTCTCCTTGAATCTTGTTTTAATTTACATCCAAGATCCCCGCACAGTGATCGACGATCCATGTTGGACATTACACAGATATTTTATCATGGTATTGGCCGTATTAGCATAACTGTATTCGAGCTAGACCACTTTTTACCGCCCGAAGTCAAATTATGCAGTCAGAATCGTACCCCTGCAAGGCCAGTTGATCGGCCTATACTTATCTGGAGTTACTGTTGCAAGTGCGAGTGTGTAGTCACACCGCTAAAAAGAATGTCAGCTGATACTTGGAACATTTCTTTTGGTAAATTCCTGGAAATTTGTTTCTACAATAATACTGCTTCGTGCCGGTGCGGTGACTGCAGGCATCATATCCAAGCAGAGCATATTCAATTCTTTGGTTGTGGTAACATTGCAGCTCGAGTTGAATATGAAAGCATCCGCCGTTATGGTATATGTGCCCGAAATTACTTGCCGTTTGACAGCAAGTTTCACATGCGCAAGCTCAACGAGCAGCGTGACAAGCTACGCAGTGTCTACTATCATTTTCTTCACCAATTTGAAGGGAAACTTTTGAAGCTAAGGACAACGTTGGAAGCAATCCTGACGACAAAGGAGACTCAGCTTGACAACCGGATTCCTACTGATACATCCTTGTCTCTTACCTTGGAGATAAACAGATTTTCTTTCGAAATAACAGAATACAAGACCAAGCTGGAAGAACATTTTGCTTTTACTTTGAACGACTGTAAGCCCATCCCGAATGCCATAAGCTTCCCCGCTCAGTTTCACAGGGAGTTTTATGTCCACGCGACAAACTGGAATGCTCGGCTATCAATTCTTGGTCGGCTGCAATTAACTCTCTCTCAAAATCGTGACACAGGCTTGTTGCCTTCAAAAATTGCCCCAAAGGAGGATGCTCTCAACACAGGCTCGTTGCAGCCTCAGCCCCAAAGGAGCCTTTGCGATGCAACGATAACTCTGGCTGATGGGAATGCCAGAAATGAATCACTGGGGCGAGTTATATTTCAAAACCAAATGGATGCTATGGCTTGCATAGATGCTATAGATGCTGGCGTAACCAGCTTGCGAGCTTGCAGAAGTGCAATTATTCCGAACCTGACGTCCGTTTGTCCAAACATGCAACTAGAGGTGGGGTCATGCCTTCGGGTTGGCAATGATAAGGTGAGTGGCGTGACCGGGGAATCGATGTATTCCGGGAACAAGAAACAGATGCTTCAAGAGGACAATGCTACAGAACAAATACCAGCAGAAAGGAGCGGTTTTAATAATCCAACAAACCACAGACAAAAATTGTCAACTGCCTTTTCTCGATTATTAGGTAAGGATTCTTCAGAAGATCACTGGACAGTAAGTCTTGATGAGCTTCAACAAGAAAGATCGGGGGGGGGTCTTTTAGTACACGAGGGTCAGCTGACTACTACAATTATTGCTTACAGTCTGAGCTCGGTAGAATACAACCAGATTCTGCGCATTTATCTTGAGAAGGATTTCTCAATGTTGCACCACACAATGCTGTCACCTTGTTACGTTCGTTCAGTGAAGAGAAACGCCCGCAACAGCGTTCATCCGAAAAAGGATGAAATCTACGTGCCCTTGGCAGGCCAGGACTTCAAGATAAAATCTAACTCAGGAAACCATTGCAAGCCAGGCATCATGACAGCAAAAATACCAAGTTCAGCTTTGCACTTCGCAGAGAGCTTAGAAAGGCTATTGCTCTCGCGGCAGAAAAGTCACGTAAAACATAGATTTGCTGATTTGAATGGCGACGGAGCCACGCTCTGCAAATATGTGTGTCACGCATACTGGGCTACCCAATTTGCTGCAGTACGTTGCACATATACCGGCCTAGGAGAAAAACAGGGGGAAATTGGTTACCTTAGATCACTCTCGATGGCTCGTCCTTGGCACGCTCAGGGCGGGAAATCTGGCGCTACTTTCCTCAAGACTGTGGACGGTCGATTTGTTGTGAAGCAAATTACACGCACCGAGTTGCAAATGTTCTTGGAGTGTGCGCCAGCATACTTTGAGTATCTATCAAAATCTTTTTTCCACAATTACCACACATACCTTGTCAAAGTGCTCGGCGTCTACCAGATAGGATCACACAATTTGATGAATGGCAAACGGATTATGGAACAAGTAATTGTGATGGAAAACTTGTTTCACAATGTTTCAATAACCCGTGCTTTTGATCTCAAGGGTAGCACACGCTCAAGATATTTAAGAGTGGACAAAGACATAAGTGCTTCCGGTGAAGCTGTACAATCTAGTGCAAAGGAAAGTGGTGGTATTGTCGATAGGGCACCCCCTGTTCTTCTTGATGAAAACTTTGTTGAATTCACAAACGGGCGTCCACTACCGCTTCGTGACGAAGGCAAGGCGTGCTTCAATAGCGCCGTGCTCAACGACACCCTTTTCTTACTACTCATCAACGTGGTAGATTATTCAATACTTGTTGGTATGAATGATGAACGAAGTGAGCTTGTTGTGGGTATAATCGACTACATGCGACAATACGACATAATTAAAAAGGTAGAACGAATGGGGAAATCCGTGGGGATGATCGCGGGTCAGGCAGAGCCAACTGTAATTCAGCCCCAGAGCTATAGGAGACGCTTTCAGGCGGCCATAGAGCGGTATTTCATGATTGTTCCTGATAAATGGACATCAATCTGCATGCAACAGCCCGGGGTTGGGAGATCATGATGTACTGGTAGCAAGGAACTTGAAATCCCAAAATAGCCCCAAATAGGGCTAGGGGAACTTTAATCGATTAAGAACCGCAAAAGTGAACATCGTAATGGCGAAGGCGGCTGAGCGGTGAGATATTAACCTTCGCGTACCATGAGCGACTGAAGATACTAGTCACGTAGCCCGAGCCTGAGATCTCCGCGCGCCCCGGGCTCTGTTGCCCTTTGGGCTACAACTGAGCGACGGCCCGGGATAAAGTCCCGTTTACTAATCCCAGGCTGTTGTCATAGCACTACGGCCCGGTAAGCTGAATTGCCGCGGCATAGGTGCCTAGGACCTTGAAACTTGAACTCTGCACTGTACTAGTACATACACTCAGGCTGGCCGCAGTATAAACCAGCCTGAGTTTATTATAAAACATTCTCGTAGTGGGTTAGCGCCAGTCCCTGATAGGCCAGCTAGGACCCTGCTACTTTACATAACGCTGCGACACGTTCTTGCTACTACGTACCGCAGTACCAACGGTACCGTAGGTACCGTAGGTACCTACCTACGGTACGGTACCGTAGGTACCTACGGTACCGTATAAGGCTGGTACCGTAGGTACCACGGTACCGTGGTACCGTACGGGCCTACGGTCGGCATGGTGTCACGGGCAAGAGATAAGCTGCCCACAAACAATCGAGTGTCTTGACGATGCAAGCACTCGAAATCGAGGACGCGGTGCTTGAAATAAATTTACAAGATAGAATCATAGATTATGTGCGCTCCGGTGGTGGCAGTGGATCAGCGTCGTTGACATATGCTGAGACCAAACCCATCGCCATTTTTTTAGACATTGGCGAGATACCACGGATGTTGGGGCGGGGTCTAGTTGGTTATCCTCTGATTGCTTCTATGCTGCGAAGGTGGACAAGAATGTTGGGCATTGAAGGTGGTGCCGCCACTTGGGAGGCCCTGAAAAATGATTTGATGAAACATCTTGAATATTCAGTTCTAGATCGTGCAAGCCGACCTGTGCCCACAATATTTCATACACAATAGGAAGAAATTAGGCAGCCATACAAGGCAATGAGACTCGGCCTGCGTTCTTGGACCAACTACTTGCAAATCGTCGAGGCCGGGACATGGTCGTTGAGCTCTTTCGTTTCAGTGGAAAACGACCCGAATGTGGTGCTTCGGACCTCCTTGGAGCTTGTCTCCGGGAAATGGCAGCTATTGGCCACACAAATGAGCTGCTTGAGGTGCTCTCCTACTTTATATGTCTGCTCAATCACCTAGTTATGGCAGACAAAGTGCCTTGACCTAAGCAGTGACATCCACCTGTTTGATGCTGTAATAGCAGATATACTCAAGCATGCTAAGGAAGTGACCCGAGATCTTTCCCATGCCTCGGACGAGTGTAACATGGCTGTTTCAGCTGCTGTTGAAGACGATCTGTCGCGTGTCTGTGGCTCGTATGTTGAATCCCGATGGAACGCACTTGCAGTTCTTAAATTTTTGAAAAGCCAGGACAAAAAAGACAGCTCCCTTTGGCGTTACATATGTTTGGACCCGCAGCTCACGTTGGGGTTGCCAAAAAAGGATCTTTTGAGTAATGAAGCTGGATTGAGCAAAGACTTGTGTAATGCCGCTTCAATGCTCGTTGATGCGGCCTCTGTGAGCTCTCTCGAATGCTTCATGAAAGCGTATAATGCACATCCCTGCGTAGATGTATTAAGAACACCCTGTGTTGTAGATCGACTATTTAGTCTCGCGTCATTGCTCAGTGTCTTGGAAAAAATTATACGCACACAGTCCTATTACAAGGTTTGACCCTCGGCGCGCTAGTGAAGGTGGTGTGATAAGTGCGGCTACAATGATTTCAATTGCAGCAACAACAACCCAGAAAGCTTGGAATGACCTCGATCCCTCAACCATTGCTGCAGAGACTGCATGCACGGCAGCAGCTGTTTTTGCCTGTGGCAAGCGGTGTCTCGACAGCCGCCTCGTTAGTCACCCAAATGAACTTGAGCTAGACTGGAATACTGCACGAAAAAATGTATTACTCTACTTTTCTCTGCGTTTCCCGGCAGCACGACACGGTGTTTTTTTCTGGTTACGCAGATCCCTAAATGATCTTGAGTGGGCTCTGGGAAAATTGCCAGGGTTCTTCCCGACACTGGTAGAAATACTCCAGGCATATGCCACATACCCTCGATCACAGCGTGAAGTCTTTGAAATTCTCAAGCTCTTGCTTCATGGACCTTTCAGGGTTTCTGCAATTGAAATCAGCACGGATATTGGGCGTCGTCATATCCACACGAGTTCACAAAAGAGCTGCGGGATAGGTGGTATGCGAGGGGCTGCTCTTGTTCTTCTTGTCAACCTGACAACAACATGGCACGGTGCCCCTGAGGTGCTAAAATATGTTGAGCACGCAGGTTGTATTGACATCCTCCAAACTAGACACTTTATTATGTGCCTAGTCCGCAAACTTTTACCACCCTTCTCGTTGCCCTTTGCTCGTGCTGCAGAATCTCTATTATCATGCTGCAAGGCACAGCAGGCCCTATACAACCTCAAATCATCTCCTCCTGAGGAAAAGTTTGCTGTTGAACTCTTTGCCCAGGGGATTGTTGGTGCCCTGGAGAATCATTCCATGTCAGGTGGACAGAATTTGCGTTCAAAAACAGACTCGAATATACCATCACATGTCAGTGCCCATATTCTTTCTCCAGCTCAAGTGCGCATAGTGGCCGCACTGCCATCCAGGTCAACCTGGCTTAAGCAGAGGGCGACATTGCATCACTCCAATTCAAAAATACCAAAAACCAGATTAACCAGCTGCGCACTTAGTTTCAATCATTGCAATCGTGATTGAAACATTGCCAACACACAACCCTTAGTTACATCAGGAGCCTGGGTGTCCCAGTGTTTGCGACGGCCGACTCGGAAGCGGCCGAAGCAGCTGCGAGTAGAACTATTATAACTTCAAGTTGATCATACCGTTGGCCGGAAATGTTGGCTCTAAGTTCTCTACACAAAATGATCGGCGTGGACAGCCCGCTCGCTGCCTGCGGTTTTTTCAGCCGCGGCGGCGTCTTGCGACGATGCGGCCTAATTATCATCTTGCCAGTGCCAGTGATGCCCGCAGTACATGCAACCCACTTTACATGGCTGGCACTCGGGCCCAACAACGTCATGAGGAAGGCTCGGGCCCGGGCAGGCCCTGCCTTGGCGCGATCCAGCCCGCAAGGGCCGACTCGTCCGAGTCGGACTCGGACAGCCAACCATGGTCCCCCCTATGACCGCTGCGCAACATGTTTCCCCCATCGTCGCGCCGGCCTGTAATCTTAGTACCACGAGTCCTAGTACTACTACGAGTACTACCGTACCGTAGGTAGGTACCGTAGGTACTACGGATACCTACGGTACATGTGACAGCACGGGATGGCAACACAAAACTCGAATTTCAAGACATTAGCCGATGTTGAGATTTTGGTATTGGCTGCAATATTGCACAGTGAACCAAAGGAAGCACTGCGCATGATACGACAGAAGCCAGAAATCATCAATAATCTGATTAGCCCTAAGCTTTGCGCCCTCTGTACATTGGTAAGAATTATGATTGAGGCAAGACTGCAAGGTGACGCAACGCTACAAGCAATACTTGCTGCTCGGCTCTCTCTTGGTAATGCTTGGAGCCAAATGCGCACAGTGCACTGCGACAAGAACCCTTCTATGGTTGCATGTGTCGCCTGTCGCTTTGTGAGCGAGATGGTGAGACTTCAAGATCGTCGTTTAAAGAAATGTCTAATCGAGGAAGGTGCAGTGAAAGACCTATGCAACATGTACTACAATAACAGAGGTGCGAAACTAGCAGTATGTGCTGCTATAATGGATTTTGTGTACTCAAGCACCCCAGATGCTCGACAGAAGTCTTTTCACCGATGTCTGAATGATATCATTCTTTGGGCTGCGCTAGAAAATAAACACGTGTCAGTGTATCCCAGAGCCACATTGGCAGCGATTGCCATGCTCAAAGCTAAACATGTTTCGACATTGCCTTCGGCAGTCGATGTTTATGTTTCTGTAGGGACAATACTTTTGGTTATAACGAGGCTGATGCGAGACCCAGGTGATTCATGTTCACCAATGAGCACTTTTTGGCCGTGCGAGACTTTGCATTGCCTTCAGCCGTGCGCTCTTTTGGACCATCTATCATGGATATTGTTTTGTGGTGACAAATCTGTTGCTCAGCTAACGATGGAGGTCCTTGTGCTTATGCTATCCACACTGCAGGATGCCAAGTGTATTAATATTTTGGTCTCTGCCATTGAGCAGGGTTGCATTGCCATAATATGGCTCGCTGCTCATGATTCCAAGCTTGTTGCATTTGTCCAACGAAGGCGGACAATATGGGAAGTCCCGAATGATTTTAGCATCATGAACACTATCACACATTTTGTTTATCTATCGGAGATGAGCTTTTTTCGTGCTTTTTCTACTTTGCGCTGTGTATCGGCTGATCACCACTGTGCGGAAGCTCATTACTCCAGAAAGGTGCCTGACTCAACACCGGCCACGGTCTGGCAGATGAGTAATTTTGTGTTTGGATTTCTTCTACTTCATGAGCCTCATGCTGATTCGTTATCACATTTGACAGACTTGTATGGTTTTTGTGAATTCATAGTGCTAGGGGGCAATTTCACGATGCTACTCAGAGTAACATCGCTCTTCGTTACCTCCGGCGCCTTGTCACCAGAATCGCGGCAAGCACCAACTCAAAAACCAATTTGCTTTCATAGCAAAAAACGTGCACTTGTTCGTTCGTGTCAGGGAGACACGAAGATAATATTGCCACCAACTAATATTCTAAAGGATTCGAGCCTTGTACATGCCTCTATGAATCAGCCTTTTACTGGGGATACTGTTGCTTCTGACAGATTGCCTGTTCTTCGAGGCGACTATACCATCTGGGATGAGATTCTTGCCAGGACTTTGGAAACTGACACGCCTGTTGTGCACCAGAGGTTTATATGCTGCTATTCAGGGCCCGACTAGTGTTTGTACAGTGCGGCTCGAATGAATCATGGTCTATATATGTAGGTGCTCCACCGCATCACTCCTTCAGTCTATAATGATCGCAAAATGCTATCAATGTTCTGACGTCACGATAAGATCGCTCTACGCACATGCTCTCCAATTATATAGCAACTCTAACAATTTACCCCCACCAAAAGTACTGGCAATCGCACTCAAGTACCAACTGCCAGGACTAGCTGTGCTTAATCTGAGTACCACATTTTATTCCATTATCATTAAAATATCTATCTACATAATTGTTTGAAAATCAGGTAAGTATGGTTCACAAGATAACTGCCAACATTCATCACCACACCCTCGCTATGCACCATTCTGCCATCCTTGCAGCCCTAATCCATTTATGGCTACTCGGATTTATAACCTACAATGATCTTGGGTAACTGGCAATGTAAATGAGTCGCATCGACTTCAGGGAAGAGAGGATGAGACGAACATCAACCACGTAGAAGAAGAAGGGTAAGGCGCCTTACCGTGCACGCTTAAGACATACGGTGAGCGCTCTCTCTTCTTTTTTTGAAAACCATTTACAATTCACAACAGAGACAAAAGTTGCATTGTGATGATACAAAAAATATTTGTTTGCTCTATGGAGCTAGGTGGTTGTTTGGGGTGTTATAAGCGTCGGAAACTGAAGATGAGTACCGATTATTATGAGATCCAAGATCAACTGGGTGTCTAGAAGCGCACGGTTCGTGCGCTAGCCTTCTTCTGGAGCCTTCTTCTGGCACCCCTGACCGGGGCGATAGGCCGGAATGCGTCCCCGAGGCGGCCAACGACGGCGGTCATTCAACGGGTTCTTCTTGGAGTGAACACCCTCGCCAGACTCGTCGGGCATATTGCCTAATGGCAGCATATTTTCCAACAGTTTTGTGTCGAGGCCAACTTGAATACCACTTGCATTTATAATACCACAATACCGTGACTACTGGTACTAGTAGGGCTGTGTTTGTATAAAAAAGTAGTGCAATTAAGCACCCAGCAGATCCACAGGACTCGGAGCCTCGACGGAGGGAAAATATGAGTAGCCCCCTCATTTTTCCATTTTCTTTTTTTAGAAAAAGGTATAAACGAGCAGCGAGAAAGCTCTTAGGAGCTTGTTCCTTTTTTAGGTCTTCCTTCCTTCCTTAATTAATTAATTAATTACCTAGGTAAATTAATCATTAGTACTAGTAATTTAAACTCCCTCAGGGTCACACCTGCCCTGAGGGCAGAAGTGAGGGCAGGTAACCCAGGGGGAGTTTGTGCCTTTGTCTATGCTAGAGGTGGCTCAGCAAGGGTGTCAAATCCGACGCGGGGAGCTTCTGTTTGGGTTTAGGCCTTTTTGATTCTTATTCGGGTTTTTCAAGTTGGGGAATCTTGGCTTGAGTAGCCTATCTTAAGTCCAAGTTGCCTCCCTCAAGTAGACTAGGCGTAGGCACGTCCTTTCCGGGGATACAGCGATTGTGCTGTCATATGCAACCCCTCGCTGTACATCTGCAATGGTAAACTTCAATCACGGTAACAGCAACAAATAAACAAATCAGGGAATAAGACGACCGGATGCCGCCAGGTTTTAAATAAACAAAAAGCAAAAGGACCGTGAATCGGAGAGTCCTTGGAAGACGCGAGGACGCGGAGGTCAACTCCAACCGCTCAGTTTCAGTAAAAGACCTCGTCATCAGTGGCCATGTTGACGCGGATGAATAGGGTCAGTAACGCGTGGCTCCTCCGCGCAGCACTTTGGTCGGTGGGGATTGTGATTTGACTCCCGAGTCGACGATCAGACTGAGGGGGGCGGGCACAGCAAATCTCGCGAAGTTTAGTCCCAGAGAACTTGAACTCACTGATGAGGCTCTGCCGAACCTAATCAACTCTTTTGTCTGCGCCCCAAGGCTTCCCAAGGGAAACCCCAAGAGCAGCCTCGGAGCAAGGGGTGAAAGAGAGGGCAACAAAGAGAACTCCGCTCCCATAGAGAAAAACCGCATAGTGACATCCAGGACCGGGTTCTGGATCCTTCGTGCAAGTGGTTAAATCCAGTTAGGGGACATGTCCTTTGAAAAATGAGCCAAGGCAAGGCTTCGGACTTCTGCAACCAGCCCTTTCTTTCGGACTGTTGAATCTCACAGGTAATTATCAAAAGTACTTATGAAAGCCAGACTTTTTTATGACAAAGGACGGGAGACGATCATGACTATTGAGAGAGACAGCACCCCATTTCCCATAGTCCACCCACTTCCGATAGTGGAAAATGGGCATTTCAATCAGTTCCGGGCGCTGTTTTTTTTGCTTTGCAGAAAGTGCAACTATAACTGTGGCAGCAGGAAGGGCGGCAAAGCCTCGCATCGGCTGAATTTGTACAGCATCATTTCTTCCCAGAGGCTGAAGAGTCAAGTTTGGGGTCTGGGGTCCTAAAATAGCATGCAGAGCAGCGCGCGGTGCAGAGCGGCAGATCCAGTGCATATTGGAGCAATCACGGATAACCGTCGCGTGCTTGTAAGTTGCATCTGGAGAAGCTGCCCAAAGTGCGTCTCTGTGTAAAATGCTATGTTGTTCATTTGTAAGCCAGGTGTTGAGGATTTTGCGGCATCGATCCATTCCTGAGTTTCCGTGTGGGAGACACCGGACGAGGTTTCCTCTCATCCACCAAACTGGCCAGTCAGTGTGATCACTCAAAATAAAAGGTGATATTCTCACTTTTAAGCTCAACGCAGCTGCGACGTCGCTAGAAAGGACTACACACGAGTAGCAGCCCTCCGCCGAGACAAACTTGCTCGTACTTCCACCACACTCGCTGTATCCCAAACTGTCCATTTGGAGAGCAGCAAGGTTGGCATCCCAACTACCCCAAACTTGATCTCCATGTAGATGCTTGAGCCATTGTTTCTTGCGCCTGAGTCACCCAGGTCTACAGAAGCGCAGAATGGCTTAATGTGGAAATATAACGCTGAGAACGCACCAATCGCCAGGTGCACTATACACCTTCAGCTTATAGTCAAGATTCTGATTCAGGTTTCTGCCGAGGTGACTGCAATTGCGCCATAAGAGATTGATATGCTCTTTGTTTTTGTGCATGGTCCATTGACCCCTAAGGAACAATCGCCCTGCATCGCCATTGAAGGACCATGTCTCGATATCGTAGCCATCGAAATCAGAACCGCCGAGCCAATTATCCAGCCTGTGATATCTATCTTGATGCGAGGTAGATAAGGATGATTGACCTTCCAAATATTACGTCTGTATCTGTGTAAGTCCAATGACTATATCCGTGCAAGTATTTGGCAAAAACCCAACCCCAGCTAGGCTTGAACTCAGAAAGAGAGCTTGGTGCAACTCTGAATAGGAGGTCCATTTTGCTTTGGACATTACCGTCAAACAAGCTCCCAGTTCCTAGGCCTTCTAGAATGCGTCCTGCATGCAATTCCGCGATGCCGCCATCATCTAACTCTTGAACTATGACATTCCTCCTGGTCCGACAAGCTTGTGGTATGTGTCTTCGCTCAGATGACTCGTATACTAGCAGCAACGTGGCTGTGTTAATCCCTCCAATCATAGTGTGGCATGTAAAGGAGAGGTGTGAGGGAATCATCTTACCAACCCACGGCAGTATGATCGCAAGCCTCATAGTCTATACTCACGAGACCATTGCTTATTCCTACAACCCAAGGAGCATACTGGTATGCAGTCTATGCAGTAGGCTGGGACAGAGGAAGGTTGGCGCCGCGCAGGGCTCCGGGGAACGCGCAAAGACGTGGACAACTTTACTCCAAACAAGGGGGCCCTGGCGTACTTAGAAAAACCCGCGACCTCTCGATCTGTAGAACCCGCGAGCTCTTGAGGCTCGGGGCTCGAGCTCAATCGCCAGTGATTTATCTTTAGCTTTGTCTTAGCCCTGCGGCCTACTAGCATGTGCTCATTCAGGTTGCTCCAAACAGCGTCTCGTCACGCGTTTCGCCCACAGCAACGATGCACGAGACGCTTTCGTTTGGTCAGGGCGATGCACTGGCGGCCGGCGAAATACCCGAAACTTGAATACCCCATTAATCCTATACTACCCTTCCTTATACACTTAGACACACCACACACGCAACGCGCAATTAACTTGAAACACCGTAAACCAAGACGGTTGAACTAGTTAGTGTATTTTAAGGTAGCTCCCGGCAAACTATCTCAGCCGCCGGCGTACTGAGCTCGTTTCTTTTTTAGGTCTTCCTTCCTTCAAGTTTATTTATTTATATTTACTTATTTATTTGCTTTGCTTACTAGTAGAGCGAGGCCGCCTGGCCACCCGGCGGCCCTCAAAGGGCTGCTAGGGAATATCCGGTGTCCGGTCTGCTTAAGGAAGGGTAAAGGGCTGCTTAAGGGAGTGGGGGGGGGGGGTTCGCCTAGTTTATCGCAGCATTACCAGTGCAATACAACTCGCAGGAGTTGTCCCTAAATATAGGCCACGGGCCCGGCCCGGGTGGCCTACCGACTTTCTGTATTTTATTGACGCACCGGGGTGTTTGGGTTTTGATAGCTCAGGTTCTGAGTCGTCATGCCTTGGCTAGCCTCAGCCTGAGCAAGTGGCTCGGCTTTTGCCGACTCCGAGAAGTACTCCAAGTTGGACTCAGAGCACTAGATCCGGCCCGGGCCAGGGCAACTAGCAGAGACCCTGCCTCATGCGAGTCGCATATTGATTGCACGCGGACTTACAAAGAAACCCAGCTTTGGGAAAGTGACTCGGATATGTGTACATTTGAACCCTAGTGTACGTAGAATAGGGCAATAGGGCTTGGGTAGTCTGAGGAAAACATGCAGTGTCATCTATTCTCAAATCGCAGCTCAATCTCTTAGCCAGCCATGATTTTGGACTTTCATGACTCGGACGGGCAAGGTACGACGGGTTCGCTCTTGTGCTTTAGGTACGACTTTTCATCCCTGATCGGAGATGATAATATTGCTAGCTAATGTTGGTCTCAGTGACTCCGAGGTAAAAGCCAGGCAAAGTATGCAGCAGCTAATTGATGTGTCTTGGCGAAACAGGCAATTATACACAAAACCACCTACACAACAGAAAACATTGTGCAGAAATTATGGCTTTTAAGACTAGCCTCCTCAATCGTGAAACGAAGGTTTGCTTCGCAGTACACGCCAGATTGAAGCCCGACAGCACATTGGCCCCGACCGAGAAGCACCCTGCAAAAGTCATGGAAGGATTCAGCAAGCTCCAATGCAAAGAGAGTTCTCGTGTCCTGTCTCATTCCACTGAGTGACTCTAAAATGTAGTTCAAGACTATTCTCAACCTATATATCATGAGGTCCTAAATACCAATTGGTGCTCAACCATTCATTGACACGCTATCTCGCGTCATAGGATGCTTAGGGTCAAAATCGTCAGTGACAAGACGCGCCAAAGAAAGCTCAGGGCGTAGTTGTGAAACAAAAAAGGAGCGAAGATGCAGCACATTGTGTCGTAGTGCTCTTCCAAACAAATGGTAAATTGCAAAACGAATATCGAAGTTCCCTTGATTCTCTATGATGTCTGAATACCTGGGGAGTACGCCCGTGGCTTCTTCAACAAGTGAAAGATCAAGCCTCATAGAATTTGATAAAGATCTGATGTGTGATGTAAACCAAGATGACGGCACAATGGTGCATGCATGGATCTGTACTTTATCTGATGATATAGGTAAGCGAAATAATAAATTGAATTTGATCATACGTCTGTAAAGCCCAGCGCAGTAGTCCTCAAAAAGTGCTTTGACCTCGGATTCGCATCGTGTAACAGAACAAGGGATTAGTTGAAAACATTCTTTGCATCCCTGTAGAAATGATTGCTGCAGGTGGATCTCCGCAAGCTGTGGTAGATTTGAAAATGCTTGCTGTGAAGAGGAGTCTGACATGAAAGCAAGTTTGGTACTGCCAGGAAGTATCAGATGATTATCTAATTGGCGTATTGCATGCGTACTTTTGAAACTAGATACTAGTCCAAGAAAATGCACCCGTGATAACAGCATGCCGCGAGCAAATACTGATGGCTTCAACGCTTGATTTAAAACCTCAATCCAAAACTTTGACTGTTGCTTTCTATTGATTTGTCGGCACCATGATTTAGTCTGACGCAAGCACCAACGTGAAACCACCAAAAAACTGTTCATGAAACCGTTGCGAATGCATGTGTCCAGTATGGTCTGCGTTTGCAATATCTGGGCCAAGTACTTGTATGAGCGACTCGGAGTAGACGCAGCGGCCAAACTAGGCCCCAGGGCAATGGAAGACACGAGGTGGCAAAGGTGTTGTCGACTCGTGTGAGTCGTGTCTCCAATAATATGGTGGCGGTCCAACTGCCTCCGGTTGCAAGACAGCTCTCTGACAAAGCAGGAAACAGTTTTAGCTTCACTACGTGAGCTGTATGTGAGCATCGGACCCGGCGCTCACTAACTCGACGTATACAAGTCGTTATACAACGGTCAAACGTACGCGAGTTTTGCACATTAAATTTTTATTATTCGGAACGCGCCATCATTAAGATTCGGCTTATCTCCAAGTTAAATAGTATGAGCCTAGCATGAGTCAGCCTATTACTTGAAGTATCAGTCATACCAGCCTGAGGGATGCGGCTTGAACCTGTTCCTTCATGTAACCGCGACCCTGGAGGAGTATATCACAGTTTATACAAGAGCGAAGCGTATAAAAAAGAAAAAACCGAACGAGCGGCGCCGACAGAATTCAACTTGAAGTTTTGGTTCCGTCTTAAGCCCGGGGCCATCCCACACGCCGTCTAGGCAAAACCCATACCGTCTCGACCCTCTCCCACGCCGTCTCGGCAAAATGAATCATCGACTTAAAAATAGTTTTTAACTGGTTTTTATAACAATTCTACGTACGGGTTTTCCCCTCCTGCACGTGTCCGAAGCCTACGCCAAGTCTACTTGAGGGCAACTTGGACCTTGAGCTGGGCTACTTGACGTGGTATATACCCAACGTTCGACCGTGACTTTGCTGAGCAAAGCGTTAAACTTTGCCAAGGCAAAGCGTACTCAGTACTGACGTTCCGTCAGCACGTTTCACCGCGAGAAAATTAATGTTCCGGTCGGCGAGTCGAATGCTCCGCACCTTCCGCCACGATGACTCTGGCATCTTCCGCAAAACCCGAAATCGGTGGATTATAACAATCAAAAAGTCTTAAACCCAAACAGAACCCCTCCACGTCGGATAGTTATGACACCCTTGCTGAGCCACTCCCAGCATAGAAAAAGGCATGAACTCCTCCAGGGTTACCTGCTCTCAGGGCAGGTGACCCTGAAGGAGTTTATACCTTTTTCCCAACCGCCCGAGCCGCTCACCTCGGCTGATTACCCCTCAGCTCCCAGTCCACGGGCCCACTCTCGCCGCACACGCACACAAAATGCCCAATGTTCCGAGTTTTTGTGTTCTGGCAGTCGCAATTTCGAAAACATCTGTTCCCAGTATCGCGTGTCACAACGCTAACGTGCACTGGGGTGGGCCACGTCCGGCAAGCCGCTCTGTTTGCCATCGCATTGCTCCAACCGGAACTCCAACTGTCATCGCATTTGCTATGTGTTTGATCACAAGTAGTGGTTTTTTTCAGGTGGAATTTAAAAGCCCGATGACTCAAATCCGCATCACTCTGCGTGAGACGTCTATTGCTTCCTTGGAGGTAGTTGTGCCATGAGCAGCGGACTCTTCGCCTTGTTGCCCCCAATCGTCCGGCGGCTTCTACATGTTTGGTCAAATTTGTTCTTACACGGCAAAGAAGGTGATATATATGACTCTAAGTTCCCGCTACCACCTCCTAGAAGCCTCTTTGGCGCAGGCTGCTGTGTCGGCGGGCGTCCTGGAAAGCCTTTTTCTGCACCAGCAAATTGAGCAGCAGCTTCTTTGGAGATGAACATGGTGACTAAAGCTTCATCTTTGAATCCTGGCCTAGTTTCTAGGCCCCTAGGTAGGCAGACCAACGTTCCCTCCGGTGGGATGGCCCTTTTGTCAACGGTATCCTCACTAGGCATGCGAAATGATTCTAGTAGAAAGCCTCGGGCACTGTCTGAGTCGTCACCTACATGAGCGACATTTGGACTTGTAAATAGTTGCCCTGCGACGCGGGAGATGACACAGCAGGCCCGTAGTCTGACAGGCAAGAGTGCGATCTGCCGCTTCTTCTACATTACTTTTTTGCCTCATTTCTATATACCGTACTTCCGATGCAGTAAGAGTTATGGGCGGTGGAGCAGACAGCGGCTTATTTTGAGGCAAAGACAGGGCCCCAGCTGCAATGGCAACAGTTGCGGCCTTGTGCTTGGTTACAAATGGATGCGCAAGAAGTTGGCCAGCAGTTGGGCGCTTGTTTGTGTCACGAGAAAATGTTGCCAGAAGCAAATTTTTTAGAGCTTTTGACAATGTCAGCCTAAATGCTATGTAGGTTGCCGTTGTTTTGCAAACTTATAATGGGACACCATGCAGCGACGGTAGGGGGGGAGGGGCGTCTGCATTAGCAATGTGAAACATCAGGGCAGCTGGACTTCCTAATTTAAGACATTTCCAAGGAGGTTGACCGGTTACCATCTGGAGTATAGTGCATCCGGCACTCCATATGTCAGCCTTGCGGCCATGGCCTGTTTGCATTATGACTTCTGGTGCCATAAAATACGGAGTACCACGAAGCGAAAAATTCTGATTGTCTATCGTTCCCATTGGGCTCATGCGTTTTGAGCTTCCGAAGTCTGCGAGCTTGATTGTACCACGGTCATCGACCAAGATATTCGCTGCCTTGATATCCCGATGAAGCACCTGCTGGCCATGCAGGTAATTGAGTCCAACAAGTAATTGTGCTACATATTTACGCACAATTGCCTCCGATAGTCTTCCAAACTTAGTCACCAGCGCCTGTATTGAACCTCCAGGAACCCACTCAGTAAATATATACAAAGTTTGATCATCGTCGCAAACATCCGTGCCGAGGTACGTTACAATGTTGGGATGATGTAACGAACGGAGTAATTCTATTTCTTCTTGCATCTGCGCACGCTCTTTCAGGTCTTGCCTGCAAAAGGAGGTCAATAGGCAAGGGTGAATAAACAATGTACTGACACATTTCTTGTGAACATCACCTCTTTCACAGCAATGATTGCTCCAGTATCTTCTTCCAGTCCAAGGTATACTCGGCCGTTTGCCCCAGTACCAATGAGGTCGCCTTTGCGCCATGAAATATGCCCCGATGCTGATGCGATTACTGAGGGTCTCAAGTCCGTCAAGGGCGCCCTCTTGGCGTCATCGTTGTCACTTGACTGCGCTTGTACCCGGCTTGCGGTACAGCCCATCAACACTCAATAAAAAACCATCCGTGTGCAAGCAGGCGCAACGGTCTTACCCTAGACAGCGTCTGCGCAGCGTCACCCGCCCCTAACAATTACTGCGGTAGCGGGCCGTCTAAACCGCGTGATACGTAAGGTACCGTACTGTAGGTACCGTAGGTACCGTACCGTAGGTACCTACGGCATGTTCGTGGCGTCGATCTCACACATGAGTTTGCCTTCGTAGCCTCTACCGACGAATTTAATGGGAATTGCGTCCGTCAATAAAAGGTGACTCAGGATGATAATAGTTAGGAGTGAGAGGCGACTTCCCCCTACTAAGGGGATATCGGAGTACCCTAGGATGGGAAGTAGCCTAGGCGGGTAATACAAGTACGGGTTGTGCTTGGATACGTCTCAGTTGAACCTTGGGATCCTACTAGACGTGTATTTCCATTGCATTTCTTATATAAAGGACTCGGAAGAGATAAAAAACATGCGTTGGACACTGGAAAATCATAAGCCAGGAAAGTTAGAGCTGTAAGGGTGTAACTAATACATATCATAGTGGAACGTGTTCACACGGCCGAGAGGATCATCATTTTGCACGTATTTATAGCTGCAAAGGACACTGGCACGGAGAAGGGGGTTAAATCAGTGTTCTTGTTTGCAGCCTTCCCCCGCACCCTTGCCATTTATAAATAAGTGGAATGTGTCCGCACGGCCGAGAGAATCATTCAAGTTTTGCACGTGTTTTTAGCGCCAAACGGGCCCAGGAAGGGGGTTCAATCGGCGTTCTTGTTGCTCCTATTCTGTCCTAGTGCCGCCCTAGTGCCGCTCCACTAGCCCCTACTTGACCCGTACTCTGCACAGTACGGGTCAGTTATCCACCCGGTTTCTCTCGGCCGACCAGGGGAGTGATCCACGGGCAACAACAAATAAGTGGCAACCTAGCAGACCGCCACATCTCAATTCGCTTCTGTCGGGCCGTATCGGGCGCTCTTCGACGGGTAAACTAGGCGCCGAGTAGGTCAGGTTGGAGGAAGTAGTTTTAAGCTTAGGTGCCATCGACGCAGTGTAGCAAATCGCAAAACACAAATACTATGTATCAATTGTCAGCACGGTAGTTCCATTAGCTCCCTGGCAAGGGTACTTTCATATTCCTTGAGATCCTGTACCCTTGCCCTGCTGCGCTCATGTTCTTGATCGCGATATTTTTTTATGATTACTTTGCTCGCTTGCTCCTCTCGATTTTTAATATCGTCTTCCAATTTATACAGCCGTCCAACATGAATATCGTGGGATCCTGCGACAGCATTCAAGCATGTGTCGCGGTCGGCCAACAAGGAAGTGCCTTCATCAGATATGTCAATGGGAAGGTCATCTTTTGCTGCTTTTTCCAAAAGCTCATTCATGAGCTGCGTGAGATTCCGTGTGTAGTTTTTTTCGCATTCCTCCACTGCGCGAAAGAAACTTTGCTGGCTCTCGAGGCAGCATGTTTTGAGCTCAACAAACTTCCTCTCGAAGTCCCCCATCGCCTCCTCGAATTGACCGACTTGTTGCATTTCTAAATCCAGTAAATTATGTGAAAGATCAGCCAATAACTGACGAAGGTGATTTACATCAGTGAGTTCTTGGCTTTGATGTGAGGTAATCTGGTTTAATCTCTTCTTCTTTGTACGCTCAAAGGATTCTATTAAAGAAATTGAATCATGGGCGTACTGTGCACGCAGCTTCTTGAGGGTCTCTTCAAGCAGGGCAATCTCAATCCTTTTATGCTCTTCCTGGGCCAGCCCAGCTTGTATAAATACATCTGATGCAGCATCTACTTCCGTTTGAAAAGAAGTTTTGATATTACTCGTGCCCGGTAGGTGCTGTAGTTTCGTCATCTCTGTGTCCTCTACAAACATTTCACCAAAAATGGTTTCGGCTGCTGCCAGGTTCGCCATTCTCAATTTGGATGTATACATTTCATTTGCTGCTTCCCGCGCCATTCTCTCTTCACGGAGAGCCTCCTTCTCTTCTACATCTAGTAGTTCATCTTGATATAGCTCCCGGGCGGCTGTGCTTTCTGCTTTGGTCACCATCGAATAGTCCAAGTACGTCAGCTGATTTAAGTACGCCAAGACATGCCTACGGTACTCGCCTTCTTTACAAACCGGGTTTCCTTCCAAGTTCAGCAGCCTTAGGTTCACAAAGCCCCGAAGCGCAACAATGCTGTCCAAGGCTACAATCTTGTTGTTGCCGAACGACAAGCATTGTAGCTCCAGGCAGTCATCAAGCCCTTCAATTTGTTCAATGTAGTTGCTGAATAGCGACAGGTCAGCCAACCGCTTTAACTTGCTAAGGCCGCTAATCCTCCTAATGCAATTAAAAGACAAATCAAGCCATGTCAAATGAACTAGATGGTCAACATTCTCAATTTTCTCAATGGAATTATTGTTAAGGCAAAGCTTCTGCAGTACACTAAAGCCGTGTAAATTTGCAATTTTGAGAATATGCTTGAACGAGAGGCAGAGGGACATCGCCTCCGCCATCGTCTCGGCAAGCATGCCAGGAGTAAGCGAGCCGCCGCGCGAGACCCCGGCGTCAGTAATAGCATGCACAATCATCTCGTCATCAATTACGGTATCTTCTGCCTCCTGGGCCATTGCGATGGATCTTGCGTTGGGCGTACAATATGTCCTGTATTCGATATAAATAATAGTATCCATTTTATGTATGATGCTGTAGAGCCTGAGGGCCTGAGTTAGCAGAATATTTTAGTTCTTGGTACTGCCTCAAGCTATGGTTCCCAGTGCGAATGATCCGACTCGGAGTCGTTCAAAACTTGAAGTTCAACTTGAACTTGAACCCCGGAGTCTGAGTCACGGTCCGAGTCACCGTGAGCGTGACGGTCCGAATCAGTTTGAGGAACTGTCTCATTGTCAGAGCTTGACTCCATCATGCCAGTGATTTTATTAACTTCAAGTTGAGGTGGATTAGCGGCCTGCCAGTGAGTAGGACCGTGGGCCCATAACCTGCGAATGATGCAAGACCAAAGGACTCGGACCCGGGAGTACGCACTTTGGGAGCCTCGTAAGAGCCTTCTCCCTGCTCGGTCAGTCGCTGATAGGATCCCCATAATACTCATTCTTATTCAAAAGAGTCTGACTCGGACAGGGCCCGGGCATATCACGTGCACTATAAGTTATGTCCACGACCGTCACCCAAGCTGTGACTAGCTCACAACGACTTACTTCCGCTTTACCGACCCAGGGGGGCACAGGGAGGCTGGATTTGAGGCTGTCTTAGGCTCTTGGCCTATCTGGCCCATGAGTGTCTCAAATTGTTCAATGTTTAGAATGTTGCGAATAAGTTGTTCGTAGTCACATGATCTGGCATGACTGGTTGACTTTCGATAGAATCTGGATAGTGGTCATAGTTGGACGTGTCGCACTTGCCCTCAACACGAGGTACCAGTGGGGCAACAAGCTGCTTTGCAAGAAGCTCCTCGAATGCAACGAAGCCTTGGAAAAACTCGTGCTCTCTAACATCTGCAGCACCGCCCCTGAGGCAGCCACAGCGCCTGGTGAGATCGGTCACAAGGAGCTGTTGGATTAATGATCTTGCACTCTGCTCAATAAACTGAGGAAAGTTAAGCTTTCCCTTAAGTATCTGCCGAAATATACCCATGGGCTCATTGGCAACGAAAGGTGGTTGTCCCACCATCGTTTCATACGCAAGTACTCCTAGAGTCCACCAATCGACGCTTTTTCCATGTCCCTTGTTGAGTAGCATCTCAGGGGCAAGGTACTCATGAGTCCCACAAAATGTATACCTGGGGCCTCTTTTTTAAAAAAATGCTGATTAGACACAATTGAGACTCCGGTATCACACGTCTTGAATGCAACGTGCTTTGCTAAACTGAACTCAGTCAGCTTAACATAACCCTCCTTTCCTAGTAAGAGATTTTCTGGCTTCAAGTTTCGGTAAATGATCCCATGCTTATGTAAATACTCAAAAACAAGAATGACATGGGCAGAATAAAACCTGGATGAAGCTGTGTCAAAACGTCCAGCATTGCGAAGCTGAGCAAAGAGTTCACCACCAACTGCAAACTCTTGTACCATGTAAAGATGGAGCTTGTCTGAGATATATATAAATTCACTTGTAATAATTAGTTGCGCGTCTCACCTTGAAACGTATACATGAGTTGCACGATAAAGGGATGTTTACATTGGCCCAGAATGGCCTTCTCAGAAATAACATGCTCCACCTGGGAATCAATAAGTATGCATGAAAATGTTGAAGCAAACTCGTGCCTGTTGCAGACGAATTACATCGCTCTTTTTGACAATTTTGATTGCACAAGGGACAGCAGAATCCTACAGTAAACAGCGCAGATTGGGTTGTTGCGTGTTCTTCCTCACCACACCTTGTGCGTGGCGAGGCGCAGCCTACTGCAAAGGCCCATGCGAAGGGTGGTACCAAGTTCAAAATCCTCAATTGACCTATCCATCGCAGGTCTCCGTAGTATGTACCGTAGGTACCCCTAACTAAGATCTAACTAAGATACCGTACTGGACCCTAATAACCCTAACTATATTATGCCGTAGGTACAAGCTGGTGCAAGCTGGTACCGTAGTACCGCAGTTTCGTAGGTATCAACTACATTACCGTAGGTATATAACTGGCGCAACAACACACCCCACGGCCTGAGAGCTGGCACGGTGTGCCAGTGACTGCGGCGGCCAGTGCTACTAGCTCGGAGAGATACGTTGTTTTCCGGTCTCAGACTAGACCGACTACGAATTGACTACATAGGCCTCTGAGGCGTCGCACGCTGATGGTACCCTCGAATGGTACCCCCACGCGGTCGACCGTGCCGACCCCGGGAGCACAACCCGTACTTGTATTACCCGCCTAGGCGGCTACTTCCCACCCTAGGGTGCTCCGATATCCCCTTAGTAGAGGGGAAGTCGCCTCTCACTCCTAACAAATTAAGTCCTACCCGACACCGCTTGACCCAGGTAGGACGCGAAGTATTTTGACGATGTTGAGCTAGAGTAATGGACTGGGACTCAATTCGCAAACCTATATAAGTGGCCTGTCAAATCAGGTCCCCTCTTTCGTGCCCGGTCAAGGAAATTCCTCCATATTCATCGCTTCTACTTAACCAGGGTGTCAAACAGGGTTACCAATCCTAGCAAACCAAGGAGGATGCATGCGTGGGTCCCGATTCCTTATTGAGATTGGTCCCGATTCCTTATTGAGATTACTACGAGCCCTGGTAGTTGAGAAAAGACTTTAAACTGACCGTGACAAAATTAGAGAACGATTTCAAATTTGTGCACTCCAGAATTTGTTGTATGCAGCCCTACGGACATTTCTTCAGACATTTCTCTGGACGGCTTGTGAAAGACACGCATAAAAGACATGTCACGTCGCAAGATATCTTCGATAGATCCAAAGATACGGTTGAAGGTGCTTCGATCTAACGTCAATAGTCTGTGCGTTTAAAGTTGATTGTGCGTGCACTTTTTACCATTGCACACGCTGGACTGCCGACCTCAAAGTGCCAATATTTTTTGTAGCAACAACAGTCGCTTGACGAGGCTTGCTCTTAAAAAATGCAATTTCTCCGAAGTAGTCGCCAGCCTGCCGGGGAAACGCAATTGGAATTGCAAAGTCACTGGACGAGGAAATTGATAAACCATAAGATGAGCCACTTCTAGCTGATTTCCTTGGGCATCAAGTTGTGTGCAGGTCACCGCACCCTGCTTGATTATGTAGAAGTTTGAACCTATGCATCATCGAGAAGTCAATTTTGAGCAACAATTTATGGCTCTGGATGAAGGCCCATGTCTCCCTGCCGGCACACTACATCGCCATTCTCATAGGCTACCTCTAGCATCGCATCCGACATCTCCAAGAGTTCGGTCTCTGTGAGCTGCTTCAGAATATCCACCTGAAGCTTATTCGTTATATCCACCAAGTTTCACAGAGGTTACATTCTGCAAAAGGGCCTTGTTTTGTGATTGCCTTTGAATGCTCGTTTTCATTAAAATAAACTTATATGCCTTTCACGAATACAGGAGATGACATTGCATACGTTGTTGAAAGATGCACCTTGCGATCTAGTGCATAGAGTCGACAGTCAGAAGCCGCACAGCAAGTTGCCGTGCGAGGTGCATTATACAACATGGCAAGTTCACCAAACAGGTCGTCGGGGCGGTATGTGTGAGCGGGTTCTTCCACATCCGAGCCAGACTCATGATTTAAACAGACCACATCGCCATGGTCAATAAAGTAGAGGACAGCTCCATCTTCACCTTGCTTAAAAATCATGTCTCCGGCTTTGTATACAACAGGATACATCGTGCGTACCAATAACTCTTTCTCTTGTGCTTCTAAGTGCACGAAGAGCGGTTGTCGCCTAGATATGTAGTGCATGAACACACCATCTAAGTATCTTGTAGGGACACAAAAATAACGCCAGAGCCTCGAAGATTCGCTTCTCTTCATTTTTATTCTTTTTAAAGTCACTCGCGTCTAATTGAGGGTCAACGACGAGCTCAGCACAAATGGATTGCCTTCTATCCTTCTTGTGGGCTGTGTCCGGTGTATAGTTGTCAGAGTCGCTGTTCTCGTTATTTTTATCGTTTTCATGGTGGTAAACAATCGGTCTGTCCTCAGACACTCTCCCCGGTTCCTGTGTAGACAACGTAGTCCCCGCTTGTTCAGGGTACCTGCTGACTCGTATTAAAAATTGGATAACAACTGGCAAACTGACTTCTTTTGCAAATAGTCAACAACAAAGCCAATCGGATTGTCAGGTTTCTCGATGAGCAAAGACTCAACTTTGAAAGCTTCATTAGCAGAATTTCGATATAATAAAATACATACCCAGTTGGATGAAGAGCTGATTGATTGATTTTGATTGCAGGTAGTCATTGAGCTCAGCTTGGTGCTAGTCAGACGACGTGATGTTTGCACACACGAGAAAATTACCTGAGCTGCCGATTCCGCGGTGAAATTTCCGTCCATCAAATCTACAACATCGCAATAATTGATATCCCACGTGCATAGATACCGATCAGATGGATATATCTCTATGTATATATACATCTAGGGCAATTCTACTTCCTAGTCTTAAACTAATGCTCTGAGTGCTAATCTGAACCTAAGACTTTTTAGAAAGTCTATTGCGACCCGGATTCTGCCTACGACGGCAAACTTGATGACCACACCGTCGGAGGTCAATGCAGAATATACTTGTGCGAGCACCCTGGACTGGTCAGTTGGGATTACCTTTCTCCCACTCGGGATCCCTCGGATCGTTGCTTGTTACATTCGCTGAAGCACAGGATTCGCTGCCATTGAAGGTGCTTCAAACCGGAGATGCAATCACAACAGCCAACGAAATTTTTCTGGAACCCAGCGGCTGGGAGGAAGCGCAGGTACAACTTCGTAATACCTTGGCGCAAGTAACCAGTTTTCGGAAATTACGCTTCCTGCGCGCAATAGTGGTGCCAAATGCAATTATGCGCAACACCAGGAAGCATACCGTGCCATCGGATGCAAGCGGACAGCATGAAGTAATGAAAATCAAACAAAGAGGATTCAAGCCCACGCACTCTGCACATAGGCAAGAGATCAAGTATTTTGCTCCTCCTGCCCCGTACTTGTTGTTCATCCACGGCAAAGGAGACTAAGGCAAGCACTATCAGGCGCAATACTTGGTGCGACTCATGCAAGCCTCGGTGTATAAGGACGAGAATGAGATCAATCAAACACCGTGTGATCTGGTAGGTACATGTGCAGAATGAAAGTTACTGGTATCGAGCTCGAATGGGCTTAGGTGGTGCATTGCACTATAAGTGCACTGTGGAGCACGTGCACGGGGGCGTGGCGAATAGACTTCCTCTTGGAAATGGATTCGAGGGCTTTTTCTATGCAAAACAGCCAAATAAAGACGGCGATCTTGTGACGATGCGCGTTTCTGCCGGAACCGCACCGTCACTGCCAAAAGCTTGGCGTTTACTCCAGGCAGCATGCCAGCTGCGCGACATGTCGCCTGCGGAAGCAAGACATGTAAACGTTTTAGGGGAAAACTTGCTTTCGACGCACTTTTGCGTGGAAGTGGTATCATCACTTTTCGTGGATCTGTCCCACATGGAGCGGCTTGACATGGTGCTTAATGCACTACATGGTTTTGAGAAAAAAGTAAATGAACAAAATGGAGAATTGCCTTCCCAACTTGCGATGAAGGTAATGGCGCCAGTGCAACACACGCCCCAGATCACACCACATGGTGGTCTGTCTGGAAATGGGCCACCAGGTTCAGTCTCAAAAGTGTCCATGCACGTTAAGAAGGCACAGTCGCCTGGCTTCCTGCGAGGTATGCTCGATTGTGGTCTCAAACTAAAGACCAGAGAACCAGATTATCCCGGGAGTTTGATTGAAAACAAGGCCCATGTGTTGGGTCATTTCTTCCATTCTTTGCCTCAAAAGCACCAGAAATTTGTTATCACAAAGCAGCGTCGTGCGGACAACATGTTGAAAAGGGCGCACCATTCAACTTTGACACCCGTTTCCGGCCACTTAGAAAAGAAAAGAAAGTCTGTGACTCTACCCTGTTCCATGCAGAACCTAACGAAGCGACGAGACGAAGAAAATGCGCAAATTGTAGCTGCCTTCACAATGGGGCATATGCTTGAAGCTCAACTTGCAAAGCGCATCCAGCGGATTTTTCGCAATAGTCTCTTTGTCCGCGCTTTCTGGGAGCATAATCGGCGTTGGTTTTCTATCATTCGCATTCAGCGATACATCCGAGGATGTTATGGGCGTTTCTTTGCCAAGCTATTTGCAAAAATTGCTCCTTCTAGTGCAACGCGAATAGCAACACAGTGCCGTATCAGGATTGCCGTGCGGAAAACAACGCAACTTTGTGCCCAGCAAAACGGATCAGCTAAGCAAATCCAGAAACTTCTGCGACGCCACCAGGCACTTCTCTATGTTGCCTGGATTCAGCAACACTGGAAGTATGCGACCAGATTTGAGCACGTGATCCGGCAGCAAGTTGCTGCGTGGCGACACACCGCCTTGTTATTTGGCTTCATGCCCAGTCAAGGATTGCATCCTTCTCGTAGTTCAATCATATCGGGGCCGAGCAAGCTCGTAAGAACCAATTGCGCGGCCACATGGATTGTTTCAGCAATTCGTGGTGCACTTTGTCGCTCACACTACCAGGGGAAGCTTTCCAGGCATATATATCAACAGATTACCTGGCGTGCACAGTACTTGCTGCAGCGCACCCTGCGAGGTTATATTGGCCGTCAGTCAGCCAGATACGCAAAAATGAAACAGCGGAGTGCAGTAGCTATCCAGCGAGTCTTACGTGGACGAACGAAGTTTGTGTGGCGCAGTCATATCAGACTTTTAGAACAAAAAGCCAATTCGGCTGTGCTACTCCAGGGGGTCGCTAGAGGATATTTAGGACGGGTTTATGCGCAACTCAAGCGCAATGAGGCCTTTCGATTCCGGTTGTCCAGCATTGTGGTGCCACGTTTCCAGGCATATGCGCGCCAAAAAAGTGCGGTGCAAATTGCTGCGGAGAGGCGCGCAAAGTTTCAAAACAGCATCAAAGTTCAGCGTGCGTGGCGGCAGCTTGAAAAAAGCTGGAGAGCCAGGGATGAATATCACCAAAAACTGCTTCGCATGCAAGAATGCGCCATGACGCGTATCACAAGTCTATTTCGTGGCTTTTTGGCACGAAATCTATGCCTGGCTAAGCGCCATGCCGCTACTGGTCACCGAATCAAGTCTGCACGTACAATTCTAAGGGCTTGGCTTAGGTACCAAAGTGCACAGCAGTTTTCTGTCTTGAAACACGCTTGGGACATAGATAGGTCTGCCAGAAAACTGATGATATGGCACACTCTTCAGAATGATATTCATTTTGATATGGAGGATGTCCGTGCAGACATAGGGGACATCCGTGCATCTCGCAGATGGGCAAGAAAACGCATACGAAGTCTACGAGAATTCATATCAGAGAGCCAACTTCGATTACCGAAGGTTGAAACTCAAATAGGGTCCGTAGATGCCTCAGATATCGAACAAGGTTGGAGAGAGGCACTGGAAAATGAATGGGAACGACTTACATCACAATTAACCCTAGCTATGGAAGAAAAACGGTTGATGAAAATTCACATGGGACGGTGTGAAGCTCAACTTCTTGAGCTTCAGCTAGAGTATGAAGAAATTGAGACCAACATTGACGAAATATCTGTACGTGAACAGGAGGAGTTTGAGTTGTTGCGGCAGCTCGAAATTAGGCGCGCAGATGTATGTTCTAGTGCTGGCTGGCAAAAGCGCGTTCGTCGCGAGCGAACACACTGGCGGGTGAGGGATGTTCGTGCACGCCTTCTCAGGCGGGAGCGCGAAACAAAGCTTATTTTTTTAAAACGCGCTCTCATAAGACGGGAGATTGCCATGTCATCAACGCTTTCAGTTCACAAACGGGCACAATATTTAAATGCAGCACGGCACGAAGCCGTAAGGCAAGATAATATTATGCGGTCTAGAATGTTGGATTTGACCGGCGCCGACAAAGAGGGTTCGATGAGCAAGCTCAAAGAAGCATTTGACAACGCACTGTCGGGTTGCGCTGCCCTATTACAGAATGCATCTCTTAATGCACGCAGCAAAGTGTAGCGGGAAATTGTTTCGCAGAGCGGCTGACGTAGCGTTGCATCTGGCGTTGTTAGTTTCCTGCTTCGTACTTCTCTAGCACTCCCTCTCTCTTCCCACTTCAAGTTGGACAGTCGTTAGAATTCCAAAAGCGCGAGCTATATAGCCAAAAGAACTTGGGGTGGGTTTGTGGCTTAGTGTGCCAGGTGAATATGAACTTTGAGCCCTCGGCCCCGCTGGCAGGCTGGCTTTACTGAAATACTTCAACTCGACGATCTGGTCGAGACAGACGCACATTTAAAAGGCAAAATTACGAAAAGCGCCTTAAATATTTCCCCAAGCTCGCCTTTCTAGAGGCTTAGGTTCGAAGTCACGGTGACATTACTAGTGAGAGTAGAGCCTGTAGAAACTTATGCTAAGAGAATTGAAGCTGCCAGTCACGGTGATTTGGGCTGAATCAGCCCAGCCCCCGTCCCCACGTTGGTGATTCTAGTAAGAAATGGGCTCCATGAGCTGTAATTAAGATGAATTACCCGGCGAATCTTAATGTTACGTGGTGAATTACAGGTTTATAGGGGGTCCAAGCGCAATATGCGATGTTGACTTGTAGGCGCAATGAGCGTGTACACCCCGCGTCGGCCGAATGACGGGAAGTTTTGCTGAGGCACAGGTTCCGTGTGATAAAATAATGGGCTGGACAAAGCTTGGTGCAGCGCGGGCAGTCTCGCGCTGAGAAATCAGCTGCGACCCGGTACACGCGACGGTGAGATTAAACCCGCCCAAAATTGCACTAGTACCATAATCACGGAAAAGTTGTTTCCTATCATTCGATATCTATATAGGACTTAAAGAAAATTTCCGGTGTCTGCCAGTGGAACTTGAAATGT
>JACLAA010004416.1_pt1 | contig 62328 bp, 41 predicted proteins | sample 8027891 | NCBI WGS metagenome assembly JACLAA01 (sample SAMN15724900, study PRJNA655200) | protist metagenome | isolation source: fluorescence activated cell sorting (FACS) single amplified genomes of... | place: Spain: Blaines Bay Microbial Observatory, Mediterranean Sea | collected 2016-01-19 | reverse complement strand
TCAATCCAGAATTTGGCGCCGCTTGCTATAGCCCTTGACTGACTCGAAGGTTCTGTAAAAAGAGCAAAGTGAACTCTGGAGCCAAGTGAAGAGTAAGGGGCATTTCCCCGTTTTTAGCTCCAACCCAGAAATTTCCCACGAAGAAAACAAAGGTACTAAGGTGAGGTGAGGCCGCCCCTGGCCAGCGCATATAAGTGGATGAGGATCTCGAAGCTACTCCTTCCGCTGTTTATGTTTCTGAAGACCTCTAGGCGTGACTTTTCGTCAATTCAGGGAGCCTACGCAGCCATGACGAAGGGGTCGTGTGCGAAGGGCCATCGATCAGCACTCCCCATTTCCTCATTCCCCACGGTCCCGATTTTGTCATTCTCCACGTCATTTGGCCTGAGTCGCAACAAACAGCTGCCCTTGACGTCCGAGGACAAAAAGAGTTTCTCTTTTCTCGGGTGACGCGGGCTTACAGCCTGAGCCTCTGAGTTCCCCAAAATGCGCCACTGGCATGGTTACTTCATTTCACAGGGGACCTGGGACTCGGATGATTTGGCTACTTCCCGATTCCCCGCTTCCTTCGTAACCCTTCCACGCCGGGCCGGGACCTACTAGCTTTTACAACTCCAACCCTACTAGTAGTACCACGGTAAGGTACCAGATGTACCGTAGGTACCGCAGGGTGTTCTATTTTTTTTTGGAATTTTTTTAAGCCTAATCATATGAGTTGCAGAACACACTCCTTAAAAGATGGCCCACCCGTAATTTGATCGGAACCTCAAATGGCGATAACATCTGGCTATAATGCGTGTGGGTGCTGGCTGAAATCTTTGGCTTTCGCAAGGTCTGTAAGTATGTTGCCAGTCATATGGCTTGCCACCGTAGAAGCCGGGGATACTCAAGCGACACTCGGGCCCAATCACCGACGTCACTCGGGAAAGACCGAATCAAATCTCAAATTTAAACATTACAAGAGTGCCCTGTCGAGGGAATGGATACAATCGGTCACTATTCCTTATACCAAACGCAATTTTGCCCACTACAAGAGATATAGGTAGTACTGGCAAATGAGCTATCCACTCGCTCATTGTCTACGCAAGAGCGAGGTGTCATCTATTCGGCTGTCGGTCTGGAAGCTATACAAAAAGCATGCAAGTCAGGTCGGTCTGTCCGTCTTAAAAACTCGCAAGCAGAATTTGGGCTGCTACTAGTGACTGACTCAAGAGGCAAGTCACAGACAGTACAGTGGTCATCGCTAGTCTTTGACAGTGTTGTGGAAACCGGTCAACCCACTTATTTGCGTTGGGAGGAGTCAAATAGAGATGAAGTATCTACCCGCAAGACGCAATGGTCAGGCAAATTTTACGAGGGAGAATGCGGGCCAGAGGATGGTACCTGCATGCTAGACTGGAAAAATGAACATGAAAGCAGGCCAATGGTGGTTAAACGGCACATGCACACCCTCAAGATACGGGCAATGATGATTGGCCTCCAAATCTACCATAAAATCTTGTTTCTTGATGTAGAAACAATTGTCTGTGAGTCTTTGCATAGTCTTTTTAGGACAGTTGACTCCCAGGGGTCACAAGTGGCCTTTGTTCCGGTGTCTAAGGGTCACTTTTACGGTGGTGACATTGTTGCTAGGGTATTTGATATACCAACAGACTTTCCGGAGGTGAGAGTCGAAACTATGGTTTTTCAACCAGCAGTGTGATTTTGGTCAAATATATAACAGCACATAATGCCGTAGGTCATGCGAAATGGATCAGCAACACATCGACTCTTGGCTAACTGGAATTTAGCATTGTACTTTCTTTCACGGCATGATTTGCTGCTAGGCCAACATGCATTTAGAGCCTCCCTGTTTCATTCTGGCGTTAGTTACAGTAAGCTGCCAGTCTCATCGAGCTGTTTTGTGGATGTGGACGAGCAGCAAACCAGGCTAGCACTGTTGTCAGCATGTCCTAACATAGTCGAGGACGTTGCGGATCAAGCATCGACGTATAGTGCCATACGTGACTGCGTGGTTTTGCATTCTCGAGAACTTTCTCGCCAGAGTACCCAAGGCCCTATTGGCTTGCCGAACTTTTTCAGCAACCGAGGCGGGCAGTTAGTGAAGAATGATAGCACACAACCAGAGAACAACATAATAAAAGACCTTTCCGGAATTAACTTACCAAGAGCGACGAGAGCGAAAGACTTAGAACCTGATGATGCCATCTACCGGAATGCGCCTACCATATTTCTTCATATTCCAAAAGCTGCTGGGAACTCAGTGAAAAAACTCTTTGTGAAAGGTTTTCTTCTAAAGCAACGTATCAGTCAGCATCCGGGAGCAAAAGTCAAGATGCAATCTCTGCACATAGACACACGGCGAGATTGGGACATAAAAAAACAGGCGAAACATCCTTATGGGGTTCTCTTTGGTGCATTTGCATTTGGCGCCTGTGCTAGCCACCCTCAAGCCCCCTGTGCATATTATGTAGCATGTAACCCGCGCGACAATATGTTTCACTCCTACGTAGCCCTCATCATCCCAGGTCCTTCGCGAGCCTGTTGCTCGAATCCTATCCGAGCACAAGTATTGCCATGCTGTGAGTTTTGAGGATCAATGTTGTGCAGGATCTCGTGGAGCAGTATACATGCGCACATTGAACATTGCCCAGTGGGCTGAAGAGAAAGGAAATTTTATGCTTGAGCACTTTCTTCAACTCGTGCCTGAGGACTGGTACCAAATGAGTACAAATTATTATGTGCCCTGGCGCCAGCGTGACCGTGAGACACGCATCAACCCAATCGAAAACCGCCGCGTGAGAGAGGGCCCTGCTAATGTCGCAGATCTACGGTTTGTTGAGGAACATTTGGAGGAATGGTTTGCTGTCATTGGTATTACCGAGCGCTTTGAAGAATCCATGATGCTCTTTGCATTTGCTTTGGCTGGTAAGTCCATCCCTAAGAACATGGCAGCAGTCCACACCCATAATCAGAACACATCTGCATCTGGTGTTGATGCAAGCAAAATAGAGCGCCTCAATGCTGCTGTCACGCTTGACACGAGCCTATATCGTACTGCATTTTCCCTCTTTGAGAAACAACTCGCGCAGCTCAAAAAGTACGTCTAGTGCGTTTTATGGAAGCCCCAAGTAGGCTCTGATGAGGCAATAGGCACGCTTATTACGGTGCAAAATTTGTTTTCTTAAGGTCTGAGTCATGGATGATGCGTTGGTGATACGCCGGTGGATGAAACATGGCCATGGGATTGGCTGCTGACGATTTCCTGTACATGAAATTTCACAGACCAGGAATCTGCACATAACTTAAGTCTGCCCTCTCTTCTGGGCTCTGCAACCGCGAACTCGTTGAGTCGATGTCACGACAGCTGCAGTTGATTCGTGCCCCATGGGATGTGAATTAAAGGGTTGGCTATATATGTGTGTGGTGCCGGTGTTTTGGAACTAGCGTTGCGCAAGGCGGCATGGCACGGTTGCGAACACCTTGTAGATCTCCGCTTATGTAAGCTGCCCTTCTTCCAAGGCAAAACCGAAAGGCGTGCCCATTTTTAAGTGGATAGCATAGGCAAGGAACACCATATGCTTGCAAATGAAACACTCTCATATCCTTGCACGCCTTATCCTGGCTAAGAATTCCTCATTACACAATCCAGGACTAGAAGAGACAGATTCATCCGCTGTATTGAGAGATTCTATAACAACACACCCGAAAGAGATTTACTCCTAAACCGTGACCACGATTTTAGGTGACAAGCCAGGGGCGATCCTGTCCTTTTTTTTTTTACTGGGACGGAAACTATTTGTGGAAGGGTCCGGACCCGCAGTGTGATTCCCTCTATCTAGGTGGCGGTCTAGACTAGAAGAATCAAATTTCTTGAAAATGATAGAGACTCAAAACAGGCCTAAACGAAAACACATAATTAAAATTACGACGCAAAGAAAGAAAATCGGTCCCTCAGCGAACCATTTCAATACGACCGACCCGTCCCTGGTTTTCGGATAATCAAGCAACCTCCGCGAGGGGGGTCAAAACTCAGTCTCTCACTTATCGTAACTACAACTTGAACCGGGGCCCAAATCAATTGAACCGGGACATCACGATCCGCGGTTGTGCGGTCACGGTGATTCACCCTGCCAGTCGGAGCTTATACTAGGCGGGCCGCCGTGCCTCCTTTCTGTACATGTTTTGTGCGTTGTGTACGCATCCCGGGCTTCGTTTTCTGGCATGCTTCGGGGCTACCTGAGCTGCCTCTGACCTGAGCCTCCGAGTCCCGACTGTGGCGCTCAACTCTGTGCTCGCCAGTTCGAATCGAGCTGCCAAGCTGCGATTAATAGGGCGGAATGCCAGCTGCCTCGTCTTGGTATCACACAACCGTGACCCACGGGCCTTAGTACTATTCAAATTATACCTCAGGCTCGCCGTGTTCAGGAGTTCAAATTATACTAGGCACGCGGAATACCCTAGAAACATAGCCAAGTCCTGTGTCACGGTAACCGTGACTAGGAAAGAAATGCCAGAACATTGCACCGGTGACGTACCGTAGGTACTAAGGGCGTGCTAGTATAAACACCTACGGACCTACCGTAGGTACCTTACGGTACCTACGGTACAAGTTTCTACGACTGTCGCGGTATGTACATCTGTATCCAATAATAGTTGGCCCATATATATTACCTACTGCGGTAGCAGAGCGCGCCCTTGGCACCAGCATGTAATATTACATAGTGCTTATTGCCATGATGCATGCCACACCTGCCGAGATCGAAGTTTTAATCTCGAACATACACATGGCAGAGTTGGCAGGGAATTGGAAGGAAGAAAATAAGCAGTCACTGTTTGTAATCATTCAAATTGGAAAAGTATATGTCAGGAGTTCCATTCAAAGAAGAGTCGATACAGGAGCCACTTGGGAGGATGAAATTCTTAAGTTGCGCATCAGCAAAGAACATTGGTCTCAACCGGAGGCTCTGATGACAATTTTGGTCCAACATGATCAGCAACAGGCATCCTTTCCCAAGGTAACTCTGATTTTGTGCGCTATGCTCGTTTAGGCAACACTGCTCTTAGGTTGTAGGTATAGCAATTATAAAGATGGTGGCCTTACATGCTGCTTTTGAAAATACCATATGTTTTACACTGGATCTATGGTGCGGCAGTAGAGCTGAGCCACAAGGGATGTGCTCAATGTCTGTGAGTGCGCGGGCATTTAAGGACGCTGGTCTATCAAGCCAAATCACCCTGCATGAAGCAAAATCACAGCCAAATAATGACGTAAAAAAACAGATGCACAAGGTAAGAGGCGCTGAACTTTCTTACCTGGAAGAAATGGAGGCTTCTTGGCCGATCACAGATGCCATAATCGTATTGCGCCAGTGTGATTCCTTAAAAAACATGTTAGTGCCGAGGATGACATGTTGACTAGGTCAATTCAATGGAGCAATATGTGAATGAATGTCAAAGAGTCGAAGTTGGGCCCAGTGTTCTAAGAAAGTATATTGAATTCCTTGCCCGTGCTGAGCCTCATAGAGGCACCCTATCCCATGAGTTTTGCAAGGAACAAGGGCATGTCGAATCACCCACGTTGACGCGTGCATTTCATCGGGCTGCAGCCGAGCTTGCAGTCAGGCATATTATTGATTCCGCAAACCAAATGTCCGTGCCTAAATTAGACTTTCGGGTCTCCTCAGTCTCGATGGATCTCGCTCGCGAGTCAAAAGTAAATCTATCGCCACGAAAGTATACAGCATCCATCAAAGCACTGTCTCTCGCAGAGGGCGAACTGAGCTTGATTGACGCAAATTGCCCACCTCCTTTAGAAAACGATGCAACATTCCCCTGGTCGGCCGGCGAGGACCCTAGGACAGGCATTAGGTGTTGGCATAATGTCAATACTAGTTTTGCATCATTTAAACGACCAAGATGCATTTGGGAATATAAACTTGACTTTCTTGCTCGTTTACGGCCAAAGTTTCACACAGCTCGGCGGCTTAGCGACAACTCTGCATTTTCAAAAGGAAAACGACAAGGAGCAACATTTACAAGATGGGGTTGGTGCGAAGATGACTCGGATACCCGCCATCGCAAGCATGGACAAAAAAAAATACAGCAGTGCCTACAAGATCAGAACACGCGTCGCCTTGCCACTCCCTCGCATGTTGAAGCGGTTGCTAGGACTATAGTTCAAATTATTACCCATGTTGAGGATTGTCTTAACGTAGAGAGGGGACGCCAAGGTCGGGACACAAGAAACTTGGCAAGGTCCTGCCGACATCCAACCGTGGGGTGCTGTCACATGAAGCATATCTCTAGTTCAATAATGCGCGGTGGGAACTGTGTCGACCTAAAATATATCAACGCATTCCGTTCAGATAACGGCAGTGTGCTGCCATATATTGAAGATCACACAAAAGATAATAAAAAAAAGCCGTGTTTGGACTTCGAATTAGCACACTCGGGGAGCGACCTCCTTCCATTGGAGCCATGTTCAGGAGAAAGAAAGGTGAGTGGGCTGTTTACATCGACTTTGAATCTTACATGTGCAGTTGCACTACATCTTGGGCTCAGTAGCAGTCAAGAGTCATTGTGCACTACACCGGAAGGCGTGCGCAACACACATTTGAATGACAAAAGAAAATCTGCAGGCACACACTATGATAACAAACACGTGTTGCTTGGACATGGTAATGCGAATGGCACTAGCCGGTTCGAAAGTCTTTTAATCCATGATATTGTCAAGACCTCCGCCATCCCAAAATCGCGAGTTGCTATTGATGAGATTGTTATTGTCCGTCAAGACCTAGCACTTACAAACATTCCAAAAAGACAAGCGCTTGCCAACAGCTTTATCTCCAAACCAAATAAAAACATGCATTTTGCCGTAACCACACGGGATGGTTGCACTATGTCGCGCCAGAATCACAAAAGTCGAGGTTCACTTGGCTGGACATCTGATCACAAGAATCTAATCATTGCTAAGCTCACTTTTGTTGGTACCAGTCTACCTGGTGTCTATGCTACTGCGTCGGCTGTTGCGGCAGCGGCAAGAGATGGAGGTTCGCCGCTACGGCGCCTTGGGGCTGTGAGTTGCTGCTGCATTGACGGCACAGCATGTGCGGCCTTGCAGCTACGACAACAAGCATGGCCGAGCTACTGGACGTTCTTTATGTCGCCTCTTTACTTTGGATATAGAAGTGGACGGCCCTCATCAACTCATGATCTGCGGAGACGCTCTTCAAGCCACGTCCAACATTCTGCCACGGCTGGCGCTAGTCTTGGTTGTATTCCACCTGCCAAATCAAAGACCTCAGTAATGCACGAGCTGAGAGCATACAAGGGCATGGGCATATATGACCGGATGATCGGGAGACCTGAGGCGTCAATGTGCGATGGCGCTGGACGCACGACAGCACTACCAGTGTCTTGATGGAGTATACCGTATTTAAGTTCAGTGTTGCAGGTTCCGCAGCTCAAAGGACAAAAAAACATCATTCGTGGAATTCTCAGCTTCAGGGACAAGAGCATATCTGAGCATCCTTGGCAAGCCAAGTTGATTGATCAAAAGCCAAATCCATGGTGGTATCGCTCGAGGCCTAGAGTAAAGTTCGTCGCCGCTACCGATCTGGTATTGGCACGGGCCCCTCGGATATCATGCAATTGGCGCCATCCAGCAAAATCGGATTCTCACCGACTCCGTGCAGTGAAGTGGAGAGCAAAGCAGAGGGTCCTGCGCTCGTGGCTTATTGAAAAAATTGAATCCCTAAGTCCTGGGTCAAGCTCACTCTTGACAGCATATCACGCTCTCCGCGAGAAGCCATTTGAAGCGGAGACTTCAACTTCGACAATGCAAGAATCCACTCAGATACAACAAAGAAACTCATATCGCGAAGTCGAGACTGCGTTGCGCTGGCTGTACCGCCAGGCGAGTGTTACACCAAGTATGCATGGAGGAAAACTGACTATTCAGAAGCAAGATCTTTTTTGCTCTTTTTCCAACATGAAGGTAATTTGCTGGGCTACTAAATCTCCGCAAGCCGCAGCTCTCGCTCCTATTCTCCAGCAATACGAGTTTGCCCTTTCTTATCTCCTTATGCCCGCGGAGCAACCAGGACACATTTCTGAGGAGGAATTTGTCGCCCTCGGTCTCATTGTGGGTGAGTTAGAGCCTGAGCTCAGACAAATCAACAAAGTACTTGCCACAAAGTCCCTTAGCAGTCGCAACAACCCGCGTGTAGCTTTTGAGAGCACAAGTAAGAGGTACCATGCAATGAACACTGAGGCTAGTCGGGCGGAGGGTCACGAGCATATAGTAATTCGACAAGCTGCGGTATCTGGCTACTGCAGTGTGTGTCGGCAGATTCGCAGTAGCGTTATTAAAAGGCCAGCAATGCCATGGAAATCTGAGAAACTTTGGAAGGGATGGTGGCAGGACGCTCGAACTCGTCACCAGGCCGGTGCGAAAGCACTCAATTTGCTTGAGGAGACTCCGCGAAGTGAAGTCAAGCACAACTGGGTACTAGATGGAGGTATGGCCCTACAGAAGCGAAGTTGCGTTGTTTCGACCATCCTCAATGCAGCAGTGTCTTCGGTAGTAACATCAGATAGGTCGTACCTTGACCACTGGAAAAGCGATTTGGGCTGCGCTCTGCAGATCAAACACAAAAATTCGCCAGTTCGCATTGCTCTCCTAGCTCAGGCTCACTGTGGCGAGGACCGCCTTCTTGCTCATGTGAACATTCCAGATGCTTTCCTATCGTACCCTCCAACAACACCACTGGCACTTAAATTGAGTCCAGGGCTTGGCCGACGCCCAGCACTTGTCATAAGATTAAAGTCGGATCATGCTGGAAATACTACTTCGCATTTATGCATCCTGAGAGCAAAGAATTTGGCTCCGTCGTACTTTGATGACATCGCACATCAGCCGATTGTACAATTAAAAACCAACAAACTGGCTTTGCTCGAAGGCGTAATATCAAAAGTCACACCTTTAGACATGTACTGTATTATCTATGCCCAAAACAGGGAGGTTGGTCGAACCTCAATGAAGTGGAACACGCCAAATCCGGTATGGGCTGAAGATAGCGCTGATGGGCCATGGGCTTACTTGGGCCACAGTTCTCTGCAGATGTCTCATCGATCAGTGCCTAGCTTAAGCCACATCGGAAAGTGGTCTTCTCGTGCGGCCGAGCCTGACGCTTTGGCTGAATCTGAACGGCAAAAAATGACCATGGAAGAATGCCAGATGCGTGCTGTAGTAGGAATCATACGGAAAAGCATCGAGCATACTATTATGATGCAGCAAGAAAAAGCTCGGGGATCTTTCCAAGAACTTATTGCCGAGCTCAATGGACGTAATGTGATTCCATTCCTGGCACGACTCAAATGGACCGAGACCATTGAGAGTGGCCGCGACCGCCCCGTAGGACACATCATGCACGATAAAACCACAAATTGCTCCCTTCTTCTGCGTTTTTTGCGGCTGCAGCATGTTGCAGATGCTCAATATATAATGTCAACTGCTGAGGCTCTCCACAACCTTCATTGTCCTGGTGTTGTTAAGATCCAGTTCCTTTGCTCACATGAGGCTAGTTCTTTCAATTTGCACGGCACCTGTAGTCAGATTTGCACACTCGTCGCTATTGTGACCTCTCGTGCTAGGATTTCAGTAACCGATGCAATTAATCAATGGTCTAATCCCAGAATGCTCCAAGCATGGGGCCGCCAAGCTGTCTGTGCATTAGCTAACTTGCATCAAAATTGTCTCATTCACCAGAACATTCATCCTGGTGCGATATGCCTTGACGATGGAGGTCGTGTGGTTCTAGATGACTTCCTCTTCATGTTGGACGCACGTGAAAGACACTGCGGCTATTCACATGGTCGATCAGACTACGGAACGATTTCCAGAGATCTCATTGCACCGGAGATTTTACAATCATATCGCGCAGTCTCCCCAAAAGCGGATGTCTGGGCCTTTGGCTGTTGCCTTTATCAGTGGCTTACCGGTGCTCTGCCATCTGTGCATTCCGAACCCCTCCCCTCCATACTTGAGAAAATACCCAGGAGATTCATCGGGCCCATGTATTCTGCCATCAGCCTAGCGCTGCAGCCTTGTCCGTCTGCACGGGCAGATGCAAACGAGCTTGTTCGTATCCTGTCTGCTAATTTGTGAAGCTGCAGGAAAATTTCCTGGATCTGCGCACACGCTTCATGCTGCTCTGGGAGTAGTCCCGCGCTCAGCGCCATTGTATGTCCAGCCGACACGGGTTGGTGCGAATCATACCCCACAGCTTGGGCTCCACAGCCGCACTAGTGGTGGGCGGCCAGGAAGTTTGGGTTGTCTTCACGCTTGTTGCGGCCCCGTGGCTGAATGCACAAGGCGCCCGGACACCCCCCGCACAAAATCCCGTCGCGTAGATCATTTTTCGGCAACGAACCGCCCCTGGGCTGGCAAGCACTCCGCGGATGAAACGAGAAAGAGAGTTGACCGGCAAATCACCGTGACACGGCCGTTAATAGTGAAATGCAGCGTACTCACTCGTACTACTATAGGCTGCTGCGTCTCGGGCAACCCCAAGCTGGCGCAACCCCGTCGTAATTGACGGCGTGATGGGCAGCGGTACAAGAAACTCTCATTTGCGTTGGTTTTAAGTACCCTGAGTGTACTCTGTGGGGTCCTTAATATCATACTAAATTTAATATTAAGTTAGAAAGTATGCTACTCAGATCTGGCTGGACCCCCACGCTGGAGCGAAGCATCTGAGCGACACCCGACACGCACACGTAGCGTCACCATGCGGCTATGTTGCATTTCTTAGGATCCCTGTCAGCATGCCAGAGAAGTTGGTCAGGGCGCTTGTCCTGCTCCTCAATTTTCGAATCTTCGCATGGGTACTGTCAGGGAATAATGGGAATAATGTGCAATGGGCGAAATGGCAAACGCGCGAGGATCTGGGGAGAAATTCAAACCTCCGCGAGTTATCAAGAGGGGACTCTAAAAAAATGACGCCGCAACTGATTGAATCACCCATGATATCTCATTGCCTTAATTTGGCTCGAAAAGCAGCTAATTTCCTGGAAAGAGTCACAACGGACTTATCCCCTGGTCACAAACGGCTGTTTACTTCTAGTTCGTCAAATAACCTCATATCAATGCAGTATGGTGTTGTGTACGCTGCAGTCGGCCGTGGAACAATTCAAAAGGCATCCGTTTCTGCAACCAGTGTGCGGAGAATCATGGATAACAGCGTGGGCACCCTCCTGGTGACATCTGATTTCGGACTGCATTTGTCCGCATCGCAGGCATTATTCTATGGCCAAGCTTATTGGTGGGATTTGGTCGCATCAGTAGATGGGCTAGGTATGAACTTTACATCTCTTCCCGAATTCGAAGCATTCACTATTGCTGACCCCAGAATACGAAACAAAGGCAACAGTTTGAGTGCAACCATCGAGTTGAATAGAAAAAAAGAGAGGGAGCGAAGGAGCTCAAAAGTGACAGCTTGGGCGGCTGTCCGCCAATTGCGCAGCGCCAAAATGGTTGCACTCCGCCTGGCTTTAGAAACTTTTGGTACGGCCGCCATTTTTTTGGATGCGGACACTTTGGTTTGTGATCCCGCGATACTGATCTCTGCATTTCAAATGGTGTCTGATGAGGGTCCTTGGTTTGCGTTTGTGACTGCACCTTCAGAACATCACCGGCCAATGCTTGGGCGCATGTTCGGAATTTTAAAAGGCGGAGATATCCCAGAACCCAACACTGGTGTCATGGTCGTCTCCTCATGTGATGGCTCAAGGCGTGTGTTGCGGCGCTGGAGTGAGGTTTACTGGCATGAGTCTTTGGCACTCTCACTGATCCAGAATCCGATGGACCAGCCAGCGCTTCGAACAGCATTGTTTCTCGAGGTAGCGCCTTGGATAGCTCTCCAAGGGACTTTAAATTGCCGAGGGCACATAAAGAATTTGAATGCTCCTCTTCCCTTGCGATGTGGTGGGTACGATGCATCACATTGGAAGGTGATTACACAATCTAGCATATTAGATGCAGTTGGTACTACGCTAATTACGGCCGCCTCCATCAAAGCTGTTGACGGTATTTTAGGCGGCAGAGGCTGCACTGTACTTCACTCGCATGCGATTCCAAGGTTCACCGAGCACAGGGCAATCTTCCAGCGCAATGCGTTAATATTAATGCACAGATTGCTTGGATTTGGCCTTGACGAGCTTGCCCGATCTGCAAAAAGGGGGGATAGAAAAACTACGCAAGATAGGCATACTCGCAAAACTAAGGATGCCCATAACAGTTCGGTGCCACAGGAAAGAGTTGCAGTTTTTTCTTTTGCGCCTCAAGAACGGAGTAGTAATGCTGTCGTTGATACTGCCACTGACTGGCGGCGAGGCAGGTGGCGAAATGTCAAAGTTATTGTTGGTTCTATGGCAAAAGACGCCTGTGCAACTGAATCAAGAGCATGTGCTTTAATCATTGTGATCATGGACCCCCTGACTCAACTTGCAGCGGACAACGAGAGTCCCAAGGCCATAGACCCTAGCATTCTAGAGGAGCGACTACGTAATCATGCAAAGGCAACTGTTCTTGGAGGCAACACACTGCTTGATGCTCTTTTGCCTTTGAGGATCGACGAGCTAGAAAGACATAATGACCCAAGAGCTGCAAGAGTCAAGCAATTTGGTCCAGGTAACAAAGCCGAGGTTGCAGATGCCATTTCTAGACTTGAAACTGATACGTACTTGATCCTGCTCGCCTCAGAAAAACAAAAATCGATTAAACTCTTGAATTCTGTCCTTGAATCTCGGCCAGATGCCATCCTATCTGCAAGGGAAGCTGTAATGAATGCTGCAATGCATGATGCGAAGGGCCGTAAAATCCTAAGCTCCCTTGACTCTAGGTCAATAGAATCACTACGGCATCTCCTCATTAATGACAATCAAATCTATGATGTAGCTAGCACACTTTTTGATGAACAATGTGAGGCTCTTTGGGCAGGTCCAGCTGACTCCTGAGTCCTAACTTTACTTCTTCGGATCTAATTGTCATGCTGTGGCAAATTGGGAAAATCGGGTACCCAACGGGCCCGGGCGGTCCCTAGTTTGGTATTCGAGTTGCCAGCCACTTGTGAGATTCTGGTTGCGAGTTACGAAGTCTCAGAGGGGTCCTTTGCGCGCCCGGAGACCGTACTGATAGGGAGGGGTCACTTTCACTGCGAGACGATGATGATATAAGTTGTGGCTGATTTTAAACCATCTTAAAATTTAGCCCTATTTGCTGCGCTCATAGAACAATCGACCTTTAATCATAAAAATGATGTAAAACCGACCGCTAGACCACAGCGCGGCCGCGCTACCGCGCGGCCGCCGCGGAAAACTTCGCCCGCGCCGGCGACGCGTACGCCTGCCTCCGGGACGATGCCCGTGTGCAGCGTAATTAATTAACTACATGTAAGGAAGACTCCGAGTCGGACCTAGAAAAGGAACAAGCACCTAAGAGCCTTGTCCCTGCTCGGTCAGGATGCCCAACCGGAGCTTTGAAATAGCAATAAGGTAACGACCCGCCGGATATAACTCTCGAGGGATTACCAGGATGAAACAATTTGCCAGTGTTTACCTTCACGTAACATGAATATGAAATTCGATAATCCAATTGCAAGAAATCTATACGCCGCTTGTCAAGGGCCTGGTGGTCATTCTGGTTTTAATCTCCGTTTTCACTGGCAAAACTGGATATCTGAACCCCCAATCGCCACCGGGCCATTGAGGGGGTGGAATGGCACTAAATAGGTGGCTACTTAGCCGGGAGTGTGTGCAGCAACCAGAAACTAGCCATTTTGCTCTTGGGAAGCCGGCGCTGCGGGGCCACCGGGGCGAGAGGCGAAGACCGCAAAGTGGCGAGATGCGGACTTGGCTGTTCTTCGTTAGCGGAGAAGACTTCGCCGAGGCCGCCCACAGCGTCCACGAGTCGCAAGCTGAGCCACAGCGTCTTCGAGTTGCTTCAGTTCTCGGCCAACCGCAACCTGGAGTACCTGCGTGTGGAAGCCACATGGTAGAATTATATCCCACGATGATACACTGTGCGCTACCCAGTGACCCCAGGCTGCCCCGGCAGCGCGCAGGCGCATGCCATCTGATGTACGGAGGCGGGTGGTGCGGCTGGCAACCATGCGCCACGCATTGAGTGCACTCTGCAAGGCTATCGTGCGGTCATTGCGTGCAAGTTGACCGGCAGGCACCGCTTTGAGTGTAATCATGGCGCTGGACTCCGGTCTCCACGCATGGCGCCAAATAGCTACCGCGCGGACAAGCGCAACGCGATCTCCCCGAGCGGCTATGCTTAGCGCGCGTACCACAGCCGCTGCACGTCGATCACTCGCTGCTGCCATCGCCACCCACCTGCGAGGGCCATCATAGCTGTTAATTGCGCTCCTGCCCAACATGCTCGACGCAGTCGCTGGCCGGCCAAATGCGCGGCACGTGGAAGTGCGAGCGAGCCGCCGCCGCCGCCGCCCAGTTGCCAGTTTCTGCGCTGTGGCACTATACCAGGCACTCCAGGCGCCCTGAAGCGCGCGCCGCACGCGTCTTTGAAGCGTCAAGCGCCAAGCTAGCGCACGGTATCGACGCCGGAGCGCGCGCCTCTCAGCCCGTGCCTGCACGGGGTATTGGCCATCGATATCAACAAATGGCTTGCCGAGCGATGATACGTCGGCGCAGCCGCGCACCCGAACATCTCTGAGCAGCTCATAGTGCACGCAATGCGCAGCCTTTCGCCAGCACAAAATTGTCTGGCGCATCACTGTCGCCTTGAGACACCGCAAGATACATTGTAATGCGCCTCTGTGCACATCACATGACCCAATGGCCCCTCCTGCCGCGCGCACGAAAGCCACCCACGCATAATTCAGGCTTTTCCGTGCTGCGAAGCACGCGCGTCTACTTGCGTCGCGCGCAGCCGTCGCCCATATTCGCATCACCATCGCCATATGCTGCCGCGTCCATGTGTGCAGGAGCGCTGTGGTCACCCGCGCTCGCCTCGTCCAGGTGACCCACGTCGCCCACCCACGACTCAAAGTGCGATCTGTAGCGTTGGCTAGAACCCGTGTCATCGCGCACAGGCACATATCATCCAATGAACGAAGGTGGGCAGTGGTGACAACCCAGGCTCGTAAAGCCAACCATATGTCAAGGCGCTCAAGGCGCTTGAGCACACGTAGCGAGCTTCGAGCATACCAGGCCAGGCGAGTTTTATGTGTCATTGACTCACGCATACGCTTTTCCGCCACTACCTGCGCCCACGCCATCAAAGAGCGTGCTAACGGTGCTCTTACTAGGCGCCGAATCGTCCGTGCGCTGCGAATGCGCGCGATGCCGGACATGCCAGCACACGCCGCGCGGTCGACAGCACACGCCGTCTCGACCGCGACCATGCGCGAGTATGAGTCCCACTTATCCTGGGTCTCTTGCGCGTGCGCCTTGGCTTGTATGAGTGCTGCCTACATTTAGGTTTTTCATAACAAGACTTCAAGTGTACCACACAGCAACAAACTGTGTGCGCAGCTGTCAGCTCGCGAGCAAGAGCAAGTTTTGCCTCCGCCTCGCGGTTAGCCTCGGCTCCAAGCGCCACCTGCACACATCTGAGGTCTTCTATTGCGCACGCTTGCTGCGCGCACCGGTGCTCGAGCGCTTGTATTGACCTATGATCTGCCCCTCTATACGCCCCCACACCCCGCCCCCCACAATTACGCCGCTCGCGACGTCATTGCGGCCGACACCCAGACGTTGCCGCCCCCGGGCCCGCACAAGGGGTAAGTCCCATGTGATGGGCCGGAAGTCTTGCATGCTTGTTGCTGTCCCAGCCACACCTTGCGAAGCCCTCCCTGAATGCTGGCCTCAACGCGCGAGACCTCTGCCTCAATGACCGCAAGAGCTGGGGGACAGCTGGCACGACCAGGAGCCGGCACATCGTATGCCAGTGTCTCCCCCATAGAATGTGCTATCGAGTCCCGGGTGCGCCGAAGATCCATGAGCTGTAACAAGGACCCAGCATCTTTTGAGCAGACCTCCGCGGTCCCAAGCGGCCCTGGTTCCAACTGATGGTTTTCTCTTGGCATTGAGGGCCTCAAGGAGAGCTCCTCCGACGCCTCGTTAATTTTTAGCACGAGGATGGATATCCCGCCGTAGACGAAAACAACTCAACGCATAATCGTCACGATTATTCTCTGTACCATTATTCTCATCGGCTGCATAACACGCTGCCGTACGGTACCACGGTACCGCAGGTAGGTACTGGTAACTGGGCCGTAGATACCGTAGGTACCATCGGTGCGTAGGTAGCCGGACCCGGAGAATTAAATATTCGATGGTTATTCGACTACATTGGCCTGTAATGTAAGACGGTGTTGGAGATTCGGAGACGCGAAAACAGCCAACGACCGCGCTGGCTTCCATGGTGGTTCGCCGAAGTAAAAACCAAGTGGATAAGCTGCCAGCTTCGACAAAATTCAGGCAAAAGGCCTTAAAGGAATACTTTGACAACACACATAGATCTTTGCTTCGTTTACAACTTGAACCTACCGAGACTGAAACTGGCAACCAGGCAAACTTACAGCAAGCGATGAAACGTGTCCTCATGCAGCAAGGAACTGTCACGATGCAAACGCGCTTTTGGCTAACAGCACTAAACGCAACACAGTACATAGCTAGTAATCAACAAAGCAAGGTATTTAATGCTAATAAAGCAAGACAGGACGATCAAATAAAGTCTTCTGCAATTATGTGTCAAGCCCATGATGAAGTTGCGAAGTGGCAAGACATTGCAAGAAATACCTCTAACAAGTACAGGATCTCGGTCGCAGAAACTAGCGGCTACAGAAAGAAATGTGGACGTATTCTTGCTTTGGCTAGCCGCAGTAGCAGCAAGTACACAGCGAGAGGGTTCGCACTGCGTGCATGTGAAGTTTCCGCAGCAGAAATGGAAAAAGCCATCGTCATTGAAACTTCCACAAACTATGCGGCTGTAATCCGGGGGTGGGGGCTTCCAAGGTGCGTAGCTACGGGTGTCCGGCAGAAGTTGCTACACAAAAGGCAAGAGTCACACCTGCTGGACCAGAGTTTAAGCATGCTGAAATTCGAATTACTTCGCAAGGGTGTATGCCAAATAAAACATGATCGGATAGCCTTGGAGAACAATAGGTGTTATCAAGACAAAGTTTGCGAGGAGCATCAGTCAATGAAGAAATGCACACTGGCAACCAAGATAAACACTGTGCAGAATATGAAGGAGACCCCCTCCGCACATATACTAGATGACGTGCAGTCAAATGCAATCACAAGTACCACAGCATCGCCTATTCCAGAAATTTCGAGCCATAAAATGCACCACAAGTGCCACAACAGCGCCTTAGATAGTGGAACTGACCACAAACTAGCGAAAGAAAGAAATCGTTTGGCTATGTATTGCATGTTTCTTCAGCACCAGATGAATGCCATTGCCGTTGCCGATATTCTTTGCCGTCAGCAACTGTCCTTAGAGGGCTGTTCACCAACACAGGCTAGTCTAGTAGCGCAGCAATTGGTGGATCATCGGCACCTGCAAGACAAAACGATTAAGACAAGTAGCTCCCTACAGAGCTTCAGAAAAAATGCTTCAATGGAAACATGCAAACAACAAAATAGCTGGCGGCATTTTACAGCCAACCGCGAGGATGGTGTGTCCGACAACCTACTATGCGCTGTGGAAGAGCTCGATTGGAAAAACTTCCTTACACACAAACTTATCGGATTGAAGCTTGCTGAAATCTTGCGAGTATTAAATCAAACCAAGAAGATGTCAAATATCGAAGTGAAGCCACCCAGTCAAGAGGCAACATTTCGGTATATTCAAGCTGTTTGCTATCACTCGACTCAACTTGGTGGGACACATTTGTTAAGGATAAATCTCTCGGCACTGCGATTAAAGGATCATGTGATTATAGACATATTGAGGAAGCTCGGAGCCTACATTGCGTCTGAAGGTCACCCTCTATGCATCCCACCTTGGCCAAAACCAGGTGATTTACTATCCCACCTTGTCTTGTGTAATAACAGCCTTGGAGACATTGCAGCATCCTTACTTGCATCGAAGCTTCTTCCCATTTCACCTGTCTTAGTTCTACTAGATTTAAGGCAGAACTGTATCTCTGCCTGTGGTGGCCACATGCTTAATGTTGGTCTAAACAGCAACAAAACAATTCTGGCCTCAAGCAGATTTGATATGCAACTCGACGAAGATGCCCAAGATGAAAATGGTCTAATTGTCATTGGCTGGCGTGACAAGGGACGCTGTTCGTCCCACGAGATTCTCACGGAACTAACAGAACTATACCGTTCTTGTGAATACAATCGCCAGTCCAGGCTGGAAGGTGACAGTAGAGTCAAAATTCTTAACTTAAAATCACAAAATTCACAATTTGTAAGACATGGTAGTTTAAGGTCCTCGCACTTGTTAATCGACCTCCGAAGCAATTATTAGCATTGTGATTGCGAATCGGTTTTGCCACTTTAGTGCAGTAGCACATCAGATCGGTTTAAAACCGAAACTATCGATTTTGAGTGTAACAGCACGACAAAGTGCCAATCAAGGCGTTCAACCAAGGCTGCAAGTTCGACGAGCAACATACACGAAGACACGATATTAAGCGGATGCGGTTTGCGGGCGCTTTTGGCTACGTCCCCGGTGGCGCTCAGACACGCCATGTGTCATCAATGTCGACGAGTGGGGCTCGTCAGTGGCGTGCGCGAGTTTGACGTGCGCTGGCCGTTTCGAGCGACCTTGGCTCCATCGGTCCACGGCATCGCCTTGGCAGCCGCAGGCGACCGAGGCTTGTGCTCTTGCACAGTTTCTTGACGGCTTCCAGCAAAAAAAGAGTCCACATCATGGGCTCTAATCATGCATGGGCTACGTGATAACCTGTGCCGTAAAAAAATCCTGTCGGCCTAGCAAGGGGCCGGCCCTCACTCGGCCCCCGATTAAATGGGGGCCGTGGCGCCTCCCCGTTAATAGCCCGAAGGCCCGGCGAAGGGGGCCCAGGGAACTTCTTCTGGCGGAGCCTGAGTGTGGGGCCCCAAAAAAGTTGGGCCAAAAGTTGGGCCAAACGCGAACGCCGCGCCGCTTTTCGCGCCGCGACTGGTATGGTAGACCTACACTATGTAATGTAACTTGGCCCGGGTATTTCGCCCTGCTTGGGACCCCACACCTTCCCGGGCCCCTTCGGTGTTGATAATCGCACAGGACCTCGACCTTACCCTGGAACGTGCCTCAAGACCCTAGATTTGGAGGCGCGCGAGCTTTTGGTTCACCGCAACGACCGTTGGTACGGTCCCGACCGTGACACACTGGCATAATACGACACTATCTCCAGCTTCTCGAGCGCTTGAACGCGGCCGCAGTGTCCGAGAGTACCCCACGCATGTGTCTGACCCAATGTCTTCTTTAGGGCATGCCGTCTGGCGATTTCTGCTGCGTCGCGCCGCGGAGAGTTGGTGCAAATAGCTGCCCCTGCGCGTTCCACTGGCTTTGTTACCTTCTCGGGCAGCCTCGGTTCAGCGAAAGTTTTTCGCGCGGAGCCCCACTAGGCTCTCGTTATGGGTGCGTCAGGTTATGGGTGCGTCAGGGGCCGAGCCCAGGCCACTAGGTTCCTGCGGTTGCGTAGGTCAGTAGGAAGGAGGCCAGCTTTCCTTGGCCGCATCGCGTGCCCGGCCCCCACTACCACCGCGGCACACTCGAGGCATCCCAGATCAACTTCGACCTTGCTTGCGGAGGCCGCCGGGCAGCGGCTTCATCTCGAACTAGTGCTGCGATTTCTGCGTGAGATTTCGCCCCAGGAGAGCATTTCAGCACGCCATAAAAACCACGAAACGCGGTCGCCAAGGGCAGCCCGCGCGCGTTGGCTGCGACGAAGGTGCGTCCTGCGGCCCCGACCCCGCAATCGCAGCCAGTGAGGGCTCCTGTGTGCTGTGCCGTCTCGAAAAGTCGGTGCGGGCGAACCCAAGATGCATTTTCATAAAAACCGCCGTGTTTGCGCATCCTAACGACGCCACGGGCACCAAAAGGTGCTTCGGGAGAGCCGGATTCACCCGCGAGTAGGCTATATACCCGGAGCCCAGCTAGTATCGCTATGCGCTTCGGATGCCCTGAAACCCCAACGAGCCCCCTTCGGACTACCAACTGAAATTAGATTAATTTGAGGTCTGGCCCCGTCACGGTGGCCTAGCCGACTTAAAAATCCTTCAATTTGACCTTGAGCCCTATATATATCTATAGGGACATAGCAGGAACGATGCTAAATAGCTAGTACTGCTAAGAAATAATTTTTTCGTAGTTAAGGGTCCATTTATGTGTTTATACGTCGGAGTCTGCATGCAGGCGATTTCTGATTTTGGCGGGCACCGCGTCGCAGCTGATTTTTCAGCGCGAGGCTGCCCGTAAGGTACCGAACTTTGCACAGCCCAAATTTAGCATACGCAACCTGCACCTCAGCAAAAAAAGCCCCTCCCCCCCCCGCCCCTCCATTTGGCCGGCTTTTGCGCTTGATCAGCGGCCCTCCAAACTGTGCAAGGTAATTCATCTCAATCGGCATCCGATATGTTGGGTAAATCGAGAGTACAGTTTCACTTGATCAGATTACTGGGTGACAAAAAAAAAGGCGTCATATATATCCTTGTTGCGAGTTACTAAAAAAGTCACAGCAATCCTTGTAAGGTTGGACTCGAGTCTAGGGTTCGAGCACCCACTGGTTGTCTGAGCTCTCCTTGCAAGGCTGGGGCATACCGGGCTTCGCGTGGGAGCTGGGACATATCCAGACACTCCTTTTGCGCCATTCTAAGCGCGCGTCAGAAGGTACTCAAGAGCTCTGCTCTTCAAGTCCTTCACCAGCAACTATATCAGAAGGGCGACCAGTCGACGTCGCAAGAGAGTTGCTTCCCCGCGCTTCTGAGGCCATAAACAGGAGTTTGCTGCGCAGGCGAATGAGGTCTCCGCGAGCAGCACACGTCTCAATGGCGGCGTTCTGCTTCAAACCGGCCCGAGTTCAGGTTTGTTCCATTACCATAGACTATAAGCCAGCAGCCGGGCAACAGCCAGAAGGTTTGCCCGGTAGCAGAAGCCCGGGCAATGGGAACCCCTCGAAGTAATATAGCCTGCTCCACAACCGGGTTGATTTAAATAAGGAATGATTAGGCTGTTGAAAATTCTTAGCTGAATATCGTGCGGCTATGTGCTCGCTCGGCACGAGATGCTGGCAGTTAAGCGAACTTGAGACTTGATTGTCAGAACAGGTAACATCGGCAATTTTTTCGATTGTGATCCGGCCCCCTGGATTAGAGGATTTGATCGGAGGATCCAAGTCGGGCAGCGGCACGCGGACTGCATAGTGATCTGTTTCCAGGGTTGTTTCGTTCAACCGCTCGCGACGCGCGCTAGGAAGCAGTGCCTTACTTGCGACAGCTCCCTGGGGCACAAGTTTCTTCACGTGGCCACAGAAGGGAATTGATTTTACCAACGCTATTTTGTCGTTTGCGTAAAAACCACTGATAATTGAAGTAAGTTAATGTATACCCTTCGAGCCAGTATTTATAGATCGAAAGAATTTGCTCCTCTCGTGCAATCTTAGGGCACTCGCGTCGCTCAGGCAATTACGTGCCTGCTTTGAGTTTACGAGTTCCGGGTTCTAATCAATTTTTTCGCGTGGGAGCTGGGACATATCCAGACACTCCTTTTGCGCCATTCTAAGCGCGCGTCAGAAGGTACTCAAGAGCTCTGCTCTTCAAGTCCTTCACCAGCAACTATATCAGAAGGGCGACCAGTCGACGTCGCAAGAGAGTTGCTTCCCCGCGCTTCTGAGGCCATAAACAGGAGTTTGCTGCGCAGGCGAATGAGGTCTCCGCGAGCAGCACACGTCTCAATGGCGGCGTTCTGCTTCAAACCGGCCCGAGTTCAGGTTTGTTCCATTACCATAGACTATAAGCCAGCAGCCGGGCAACAGCCAGAAGGTTTGCCCGGTAGCAGAAGCCCGGGCAATGGGAACCCCTCGAAGTAATATAGCCTGCTCCACAACCGGGTTGATTTAAATAAGGAATGATTAGGCTGTTGAAAATTCTTAGCTGAATATCGTGCGGCTATGTGCTCGCTCGGCACGAGATGCTGGCAGTTAAGCGAACTTGAGACTTGATTGTCAGAACAGGTAACATCGGCAATTTTTTCGATTGTGATCCGGCCCCCTGGATTAGAGGATTTGATCGGAGGATCCAAGTCGGGCAGCGGCACGCGGACTGCATAGTGATCTGTTTCCAGGGTTGTTTCGTTCAACCGCTCGCGACGCGCGCTAGGAAGCAGTGCCTTACTTGCGACAGCTCCCTGGGGCACAAGTTTCTTCACGTGGCCACAGAAGGGAATTGATTTTACCAACGCTATTTTGTCGTTTGCGTAAAAACCACTGATAATTGAAGTAAGTTAATGTATACCCTTCGAGCCAGTATTTATAGATCGAAAGAATTTGCTCCTCTCGTGCAATCTTAGGGCACTCGCGTCGCTCAGGCAATTACGTGCCTGCTTTGAGTTTACGAGTTCCGGGTTCTAATCAATTTTGGTCCACTCGGACGCAGGGAGCAGAGACAGGCGATTACGGGTTTGTAGCTATATTTCAGTGTCGCTCTGGCCCCAAGCTCAGATTCTAGGCCTATCACGGAAGCACCTCTCACGAATTGGCGCTGCCGTGGGTCAGAGTAGACCAAGCTTAGACAGAGCCCAGGGACGAGGAAGTTGTGCGCGTAATGTAGCAATGAGCGAGATAGCGCTTACGCGCCCAAAAAAAACTGCGAAGGCACGGTTTCTATAGGCCAAAACAAAAATATTATGTCGGTCGCGACGTACGGGCAACCTTTGTTTGACCTATTGTTGACCTATTATCCGCCGCCGCGGCAGCTCCTAGCTCATTTTGTTGCAAGCCTTAAAAAACGCAAAAAAACATCAATTTGACTTCCAACGCAACGACATCAATTCGCCAGTAACATTAAGATTTTTGATTTTTGATGTGATTGGGCTACGAACTTTGGGGAAGTGCAACTGTAGAACGCACGCTATTCTAGGCGCCTCGCGAATAGCTTTCGGAAACTGGTTGACGAATCCTCGCAGTGTAAAATCGTAAGTAAGTGTTTGCGGCTGCCGGTGAAACTGTTCCTTACGCCACTGCCCTAACAGCGTGAGCGGCGCTGTTTACTATGGTGCACCTTAATTAATCAACCTTAGCCCGCTTACAAATTTATTTTATTTATTATACACCTAGCGTGATTTCTTATGACTTGGAAGTGGTCAACAATTGGTGCGCAACAGAGGCCGCGGACCAGCATAATAATAATAATAATAATAATAATAATAATAATAATAATAAGGCTGTCTGTCACTCTAGTTGCGTGGTGGGGCATTAGTTTTTGGCGGGACAGCCAGCCGATGCTCATTTTAGTTCTAACTAGAACAAAAAAAAAAAACAGGATAGCGTAGCTTGGCTTGATTAGATGGCTAGATTGAATACCTATGAAAAAATCGAGGACGGAGGATACGCAATGGTCTACATCCCAGCGGCGCTTTCGCCCCGGGTCCCCAGGATGGAGCACTTCCATGCGGCGTAGCTCTAGGCGTAGCATGAGGAATTCTCGGCAGCGTCCTCCCTCGGCCGAATAGACCGTCGAACCCTAATATTTATTAGCCTGCATGAGACACTTCGTCATGTTGTGGTCATATACCACACTCTCTAACCACACCCCAACTGAGCAAGGTAAGTGTAATGGATTGTGCGCCCCCGGAGAGTAGTTGCAATTTGACTGGATAGCGTTCGAATTAGCTGCCGGTCTTCGTGGGAGTAAGTTTCTGAGTGCCATATCTGCTTTGCCTTGAAGCAAGAGAGCAAAGTTGCAACGGCATGGGCAAAACGAAACGAGTATGGTGGCAATGTCTTACGGGAGAGTTGCACAACGACATGCCTTAATTGAGACGCATCAATGCCCTTGCTGTTCTCAACAAAGTAGAGGACCTCGGGGGCACCATGCCAGGCAACGGCAAGGTCAATAAGTGCAAATAGAGCAGCTTTCCGGGCATCAGTAAGTTCATACTTCTCTTGGACGTGTGGGCTTAGGGCACTTCCATCGCATTTCGCATAAGAAGCAGCAGGGATTGCTCTCCACGGATTTTCAACAACCAATTTCAAAACTTCAAAGACTTCTCTCTGTGACCGTGGGTAAGTAGCATACACCTTCAGTATAGAAATGAGGGTTGGACTAAATCGTGATAGCCTCGTCGAGAGCCACCCAGGGTCCAGCAGGCATTTTTTAAGCCAAACAAGTACTCCATGCCGCGCTGCTGGAAAATGCCGAGATAGAGAAAGAAGGGCATCCCCACGTGAGACGGATCCATCAGCTTCGAGTTCATTAGGGTGACTTACCAGACGTTCCTCTAGGCAACGTCGACCGCAAGCAAGAACTGATGCTGCTGTGCAAGCCAACTCCGCAGTGATGGCTGATGTATTGTCCCGCGGCTCATTCCTTCGATAACCTGTTGACCTAGTCGCCGCAACTGCGATCATAAGGGATATGACTGGGAGAATCACCCCATGTGCAAGTTGAGGATCAAACCTACATCAATTCAAACAATGCACTAAATTTCAGGGGCTTAACGCGGCAAGGACGCTAGTGCAAAGAGGCGATCTGCAACGAGGGGCAGATCAAGGAACGAAGGGTTATGACTGAAACTGTCAGGGAGTTTATCCAGGACCGAAGATGAATCCTTGCTTAAGAAACGAAGCGCAGCTTCACGCAAATTGCTTCTTAACGATATCCCACAGCTGCCAATCACAACCCTTTCTGGAATTCCGGCACTCGGCCTAATTTCCAGTCCGGCACGGAGCCAGAGAAGTTCATCCCTGACGTCTCCCTCCTCGAGCATCTTAAAAAAGTGAAAGGCATAGCATGAAGCTTCAAGGCACATACTGCATGGTTGTAACACGTTTTCTATGACTAGAACCGAGGCCGGTATAGCCCGCTCATCCAACGCATCGGGTGCAGTGTTTTGCATTGCATTTTTGGCACATGTACTGAAATAGACTAATGCTGCATCGAAAACGTGCAAGTCTTCGCACATAATTAGATCGCGGGCCTACAACCAGGCAGGCAAGCCGGACTAAATGAGGATATGGTCGCCTGGGCAAACCTTAAGCAACTCACTGACGTGCCCGTTGGCTATGATCTCTCGAAGGCAGAGGCTAAGGAAGTCTGATCGACCGTAGCCTTGTTTTTTAAGGGAGCTAAAAAGCTCCAAAATGAAATTTCGACCTTGTGTATTTACCAGAAGTTGATCCAGTGACGCGGGCCGAGTATTTACTTGCCGCAGTGACGCCTGTGATTTCAGGTGATGAGTTTCAGGTGCGGTAATCTCAACTCGCAGCATCTAGAAATTGAGGATCCATTTGATTCGCAATTTCACTTGTCAGCGCCATCAAAGCTACGCTCTCGCCATCTTTGATGCCCGCAATCTCTAGCCAAGTAAATACCACAGCCGACATTACTAAGCTGGAAAGCTAGAGCCGATGCTGGGCGAGTCGACGGCCCGAGCTCAGAGCGCAGAGCGCCACGCTAGCCAGCAGAGCGCATGTCACGGCTGTCCCCGGGCTCTTTGCTAGCACCTAGTTGTATCAAGCGCCCCCTGTAGAAAATAATTGCGGATCATAATTCCAGAGTCTTCGTTACGGTGCCGGATGGTGCAGATCATTCGATTCGCCGACCGGAACGTTGAATTTCCCACGGGTTGCTCGGTAATGCTTTGGGGCAAGGTTACGCAACCCCCTCTAACCAGGATAGAGGAGGGGTCGCGTGACCTCGTCTATAGTTCAGGAGTCCGTAACCCTTTGCGGCGCTTTTGTTGGGGTGCTAATCTGAGAATGAGCCGCGACTCAAACTATGGTGCGCGTCGCGAATTCATCGTTCCCCCACGCCCCGCTTCCCCACGCAGACCACCACATTACGATCTTTTCGCCCGCCGGCAAACTTTATCAGGTGGAGTACGCCATCAAATGCGCTCAGACCACGTCGGGGCTAACTTCGGTTGCCGTCCGCGGCGCAGACAGCTGCGTGCTCGTGACACAGAAGAAAGTGCCAGACCGCTTGGTCGATGCAACGTCAGTGACAAATTTGTACAAAGTGACAGAAAAACTGGCGGTGCTCATGACAGGCATGTCAGCAGATTGTCGGACACAAGCGACAAGGCTGCGATATGAGGCCGCCGAGTTCAAATTTCAGTACGGGTATGCCATGCCCGTAGCGTCGCTTGCTAAGCGTGTGGGAGACATATGCCAGGTATACACACAAAAGGCCTCGCTGCGGGCGTTAGCAGCAATCTGCATCATTGCGGCCGTCGACGAAGAGAAGGGACCCCAGATCTTCAAGGTCGATCCCGCGGGCCACCATTTCCCCTACTTCGCGACAGCCGCAGGGGCAAAGGAGTCGGAGGCAACGAATTTCCTTGAGAAGAAGGTCGACGAATTTGCTACTTATGACGCAGACAAGACAGTCCAGTGCGCCATCGCCGCCCTCCAATCCGTTCTCAACGCTGACTTTAAGGCGTCTGAAATCGAGGCGATGCTCCTTTCGGGCGACTCAAGCTGCCATGCACTCACCGAAGAGGAGATTGATGGCCATCTCAACGTACTTGCTGAAACCGACGCGTAACCACGCGACCCGCACTATTATTTATGTTATATATATACACACTCGCTCAGGCTACAGCTCACGAAGTGCAATACTTTAGGTGGTGATCACACCGTGATCAAGTCCGAAACACGAAATTCGCCCCTATGCTGGTAATTTGGCCTCCGAGGGCCCTCGACTGCTAGTGGTCTATGGCTGGATATGCCAAGGCGGCCTTCGAGATCTTCAGCCGTGCCAAATTAGCCTCGGGGGCATTTAGCTGTAGCTCTTTCGGACGTCGGGTAGGTCAAAAAGTATCAGCCTGGTGCGCCCTACTATTAACAGACGGGCAGATAGCCTGAGATAGGGCCTCAGGCCACGAGCACATTCTGCGTATTTATAGAATTTTACGGGTACTGGGGGATATGTAATAGCAACATGAACACTGATTTTGTTCCCCCGGGCCTGGCCTTTTTCCGGTCTCTTTCAAGTTGCATCCATAACTCGAACTTGAACTTGAAACGTGCAATGTGATCCTCTCGGCCGTGCGAACACATTCCACTATGTTTTGGCAAAAAAATAGTCGCGTATGTTTCGACAAAAAAATGATTAGCCAGAGTTACAGAGTTTACGAATCGGAAGTTTGTGGCCCGGAGGCGGGGTTTCAAGTTCAAGTTACCAGCTCCCTCCGACTCGGAGTCAGACGCGGCCTTGCGCGCTTCTTGGCTACTTTATCCCGATGACGCCTCTCTTTGCAGGGTCATATTATTGGCCTGTTGGCACGTTCAACTCAAGTCACAGTGACGGTTGCTGTCCCTTGGCGGTATTCTACTAGTACTAATAAGCCTTCCCGTGACTTTCCATCATCTTTGAGCGATGGCTAGGTTGCAGGTTGCAGGAAGACTAGGGCGGGTAATTGAGGTTATGGGTTTTGAACGCGCTGCCGCTTTTAAGGTATAGAGGGCCTAAGGGCGGCCCGTGGGTTGCGATTGTCGACTCGCAGCTTCAAGTTGCAACCACAATAAAGGTAAAAAAGCGAAACGTCGCGTGTCATAGCGGGAGGCGAAACACGCGAACGGACACCGCGTCGAAGGCGGCTATCTGATGAGCACAAGGGCTTCATTCTTCACTTACCTAGTCTTGCGTTATAGAGGCCTCGCGCCGTCGGCCGGGGATTCTCTAGCTCGACGTCGTCAAAAAAGCGAAATTGGAGTCGCCAGCGCAACCGCCCCGAGGCGGCACGAGTTTCCACGACGCAAGCGAAATGGAGCCCGTTCTATGATTTTTAGCCGGCGCCCCTCCAGCCCGCGTTTCTCCGGCGTTGTAAAAGTGGCCGCGCGTTCGAAATCTACAACCTCGGGTACCTGCCGTAGTCTACCTGCAACCTACAACCTAGCCATCGCTCAACCACAACCGGCCCAGATCCCGGCCCAGTAACTCCAGCGGCTAGCTCAACGTACGGTAGCTCTACAGCTTGTATTGTATCGACGCCACGCCGGGGACTTGGTGATGGCCCGCGATCTTAGTTCAATTTTGCTCAATGCTCAAAGTCAAGGTAACTGTGGCAAGTAGGCTTGGTATTATGCTGTGTTCTTAGAACTGACCGTCAGAAATGCAGCCGAGCACCAACTATGCCAATGGGAATCACAATCTTTGGTGAAGCCTTGTTTAATTTAAACACCATAACTCGCCTCGATTGTAGCCACAATTGATGGTCGCGCTTGCAGATGAACTTTCGGAGGAGGGTAGGAATGAGCATTCGTAGAGCTGTGTTGGAAACACACGATTCGGTTTGAAAATCTGACTTATGCTAATTAACCCAATGCAGGCGACAACTTGCAGGACTTCATCTGAAGAACTTACTGTTCGCCCGAGACGCGCATATATCTGCAGAGAAAAAGAGAAAATGGTATACAGACGTAGACGCCAACTCCAGATCTCATGTGAAAATAGCATGCCTTAAGGTGTTGCGGTCCGCGAATCCCCAAGCCGCGCACGCTGGTGCACTAGTCGTTGCCAAGATAGGTGCATTGGAGCTGCAGGAGAAACAATGGCCAGAATTGCTTGGACAGTTGCTCAAGAACATGACGACAAAGGATGTTGGAAACAGCAACCTCACGAAAACATCTACTCTTGAGGCTCTCGGCTACCTCTGTGAAGATCTTGAAGAAGAGGCGGTAGATCAGACAGAGACAAATCAAATCCTGACTGCCATAGTAGATGGCATGAGGGAAGATGGTGCTATTACAGTGAGAGTTGCCGCTGCACGAGCTCTTTTGAGTAGTCTAGTTTTTACACGGCACAATTTTGACAATGAGACAGAGCGAACGATGATCATGCAGGTTCTCTGCACCGCAACAAAGAGCCCTGACGAGCAATTGCGCATCATTGCATTCGAGTCCCTAGCTCGCGTTGCAGCTCTTTATTATGAAAAGCTTCCACAGTATATTGAAGCTCTTTTCACGTTGACATTGACGGCAATACAACAAGATAAAGACGAACAGGTTTCAATGATGGCTGTTGAATTTTGGTCGTCCTTGTGTGAGGAAGAATTGGAGATTCTTGAAGAAACGAATTCGGTTGATCAGTCGCGCACATTGTCACACCGACAATGTGCGCGGTATGTGTGCGCAGCAGCCAGTCATATCGTCCCTGTGCTGTTACAATCCACCCTTGTCAAACAGGATGAATATGCTGATGAAGATACCTGGAATCTTAGTGCCGCTGGGGCGATTTGTTTAGGCCTGGTAGCCCAAGCCGCCGGCGATGCCATAGTCCCCGATGTTCTTGCTTTTGTCGAAAACAACATTCTGCACGCCGAATGGCGGCGGCGTGAAGCCAGCATCATGGCCTTCGGTCAGCTTCTGGATGGGCCAAAACCCGAGCTGCTCACTGACCCAGTGCAAACTGCAATGCCCGTCCTTGTCCGAACCTTGAAGGACAACCACACATTGGTCAAAGATACAGCAGCTTGGACTCTTGGGCGGATCTGTGAACTCCACGCGCAGAGAATACCACAAGGTTACCTTCAGCCACTCGTCGAGAGCTTAGGCGGTGCCCTTCAGGATAGTGCTAGAGTCGCATCTCAATCTTGCTTTGCACTACACAATCTTGCACAAGCCTTTGAGCGTGCGCCCAGAAGTCGTGAAACGAATGCTCTGTCACCTTTTTTTCGTCCTCTGTTGACGCAGCTTCTTGCTGCGACCGAAAGGCGTGACTGGCAAGATCATAATCTTCGCGGCCAAGCTTATGAAGCTGTCAACATGTTGATTCAAAATCACGCACACGACATGCGACCAGTTGTTCTTGAGGTCATGCAAGTAGTTCTACAACGGCTCCACTCGACGTTTTCAACTGTTGTTGTCTCGCAAGATGACAAAGAGGAGCGTTATCAATTGCAGAGTCTCCTCTGTAGCGTGATGCAAGTTATTACACGCGCTGTAGACAAGGATATCGAGCCATTCTGTGATCATATAGTTGCTTTGCTCCTGCAGGTTCTCAATAATGAGCATGCAATAGCATCGGAGGAGGCCTTTATGGCCCTTGGAGCAATTGCCTCTACAATTGAACAAGCGTTCGACAAATACATGGGTGACTTTTTTCCTTTCCTCATCAAAGGACTGCGAAATTATGCTGACTGGCAAGTCTGTTCCGCTTCGGTTGGAACAGCAGGTGACGTGTGTCGTGCGTTGGAGAGTCGGATCCTCCCATATTGTGACGAAATTGTCCGTTGTTTGCTAGAAGATCTGCAAAATCCAACTTTGAATCGACAAGTCAAGCCAGCTGTGCTATCTTGCTTTGGTGACATTGCGCTCGCTGTTAGTGGGAATTTTGTTAAGTATCTCCCATCCACACTCCAAATGCTCGAGCAGGCCGCAGCGATGAAGATATCGCCAGATGATGAAGATCTAGTGGAGTACATAACTGTGTTGCGCGAGGGCATCTTGGAAGCGTACATTGGCGTTGTTCAGGGGCTAGTCATCAGAGCCTGTCTTCACGATTCTTGTAGTATTTGAGCCCAACTTCACAGGTTACATGATGGTGGTGGTTCACCATTCATAAAGCCTCATCTAGGAAATATTTTTCAATTTTTAGAAGTCGTAGTGAATGAAAATGGAGACGACCCAAGCCTCATTAAGAATTCAGTCGGGCTTATTGGCGACCTAGCTACACTACTTGTCCAGCATGCTGAAGAGGTGTGATTGGCGTCCTTGTAATATATTCAACCCTCGCCTAGTTCACTGAGATCGTTCTTCTACACAGGTCTCAGTTTATTTCCGACAAAACTTTGTCGTAGAAGTCATACAGGAGGCACTTCGTCAAGACAACCTTCGTGACATCGCCCTTTGGACACAAACCAAGCGAGACACACTTCTAAGCTGATACAGATCACCATGATTAGTGCAGCTACTTATGTGAACTTTGTGTCACCACAGCAGTATCCGTCACCAAGTAAATAAAATATATCCGGTTGATAGATCCAGGCCGCCTGATACATATGACGCTGCTACTAGGGATATCAATCTTTGAAGCAATGGCGGTTAAGACGACAGCTTATAGATGGAGTCATTAAGGAGACGCTGGCTTGTACCTTACCCGGCACAATCTCAGCAACATTGGCCCGGCCCCGTCGGACACTATTGATGGCGCGCAACCTTGGCGTCCGCGCACCCCGCTGCCCGAGTGACCGGATTTCGCAAGAATCCAAGTTCCACACATCCCAGCACGTAAATTCCAAGTTCCACATCTCCCAGTGGCTAGGTTGGCACTTACCTGTTAATTACCCGTTATTAACCTATAATTACCCCTCGGAGGGGATCCGGAGTTAGTACCCGCCCAACCCGACGGGTTTTCTACTAAACTCGTTTAGTGAGATTAGCGAAAGACCCCTCCGGGCCAGCGGATGGGCGCGAGCAGCCCCGGGCCGTTGGGCTTTTGGATACGTACAGGTGCGCCGCCAAGGCAAGTACCAAGTCATGTGGCCCGGCGCGGCCCAGGCCTGCGCCAGTGGCCCGTGAGGCCCCCTCCCCCTACCCCTCTATAAGATCCCGGGGTTAATAACCCGTACCAACGGGTAATTACCCGGGTTACTGACCCCGGGCCACGATTCAAGTTGGGGTTAATACCCCCTCGGGTAAGTGCCAACCTAGCCTAGAAGCAGAAGTAGCAAGACAGGTGTACGTCACGGTGGAGTAGCTCATACTGCCTTTTTCCTCCTCTGCCGGGGAGCCTTCGCCGATTGCGGGTTTTGGGGGGACGTTGTGAGTCTTCGTGGCGGAACGTGACAGTGAAGGAGTCACGATTTATACTACTTGTAGTACTATCGAGTTGGTATTTATTTATTTATTTTGCAGCACTTGCAGCAATGAGCCGCCGCTGTGCGTCCGAAAGCTGCCCTCCACGCCCAAGAGCAGACTTTCGAATCGCTGTATACAAATGAGGTGGCAGTGAGTTTGTGGAAGTCTGACCCGGGGAGGATCCGTGGCTACCTATGACTACCATAGATAACTACCACTGTCTACCAAGCGTCTCAGTACATATGACGTTGCCAAGTTGGGAGAAGTTGAAGCTGAGATACTTGGGAGAGGCAAGACCCACGAGGCGGTGCCGAGAGAAGTGCTTTGGGCTAGCTACAACAATAACAGACTCCCTTGTGCGGTTATATTTTCAGAAGCGCCGGGCCGCGATCTGGGCCGCGGCGAGCAGTCACCGTTGTCCGCTCCTTAGCTCGCCGTTGGAAGATGCCCCAGGACCCCCTCAGACTTCCACAAACTCACTCTTAGTAGAGTCTTACGTTTTCCTGGCCTACCTTGCACAGGATTAAAAGTTGATCAATATGACGGAAACTCAGGATCGATACTGAGGCGCCAAGCATCAAGGCCGCCTATGACGTTGCATGCCTTTGAGTAGCCAAGCTTCAGGAGCTCTGCAGTAGCGACCCGAGAGTCAGCCCCACGACGGCAAAGAACATAAATAGGAGAATCGAGTGCGGTCTTTGCGCGTAGGAATGAAGAGGCAGAGTCAGGGGCCTCGAGAATCTGACGAAGGGGGAGAGAGAGGGAATATTGAAGTTTGCACATAGCGAATTGAGTGGGATCACGGACGTCAACGAGAGTGAGAGAAGCTGCTGTGTCGATGATTTTTTTCAAGTCAATTACGGTGATTTCATTCGCAAAAGGAAGTGAGACCGGTTCAGAAGGAAGGGGATTGCCGAAACTACACCTGAGCAGAGTTATTAATTAGTCAACAGCAAGCTCTTGCAGGACGCCGCTAGAATTCACAGAGTAGCATCAAAATCTGCATAAAGTCCCTGGCCGAGGGCCCATTGTTTTGAGTCCTGGAGAGATTCGATTGTTTGGGCCTCTCCACAGAGCACACAAGTTGGCCTCCGGGGAGGCAACCCAAATGCTTTTAGGCCCGTGCCATCGAAAATATGCATTTTATTTATCAAACCGTCAAGTTTTGAAAGGTAACGGAGGACATCTAAAGCCTGAAGCGCACCAAGAACGCCAGGTACTGGTCCGAGAACACCCTGATCAGCACATCTCCGTCGTGCCTCAAGCGATGACGGCCGAGGAATCACGCATCTATAGCAAGGTCCGCCCGTTTTGCCCCAGCGCGTCAGCGAACCCTCAATTCCGAGCGCAGCGGCGCTAATAAGCGGCTTACCTGCTAAGAAACACGCGTCATTCAAAAGGTAACGCGTCCCTATGTTATCGCTACAATCCACGACGATGCTATGCTTCTCTACTAGATCTGATGTGCATTCATCATACATGCAATGCCGTGGGACGGCTACCAGGGCCACATCTGAATTCATCGCTTGAAGCCGGCTTGCCGCAGCTTCTGCTTTATTCCTCCCTATGTCGCACTCAGCGAACAAGACCTGCCTATGAAGGTTACTAGCTTCTACTTGGTCACCATCGCAGACAGTGACTTTGCCCACACCCGCGCCGACGAGGTATGGTAGACAGCTGCACCCAAGCGCACCTGCCCCAACAACAAGAGCCGAAGATTCTCGAATCGTTTCCTGAGCTATTGGTCCGAGAACTAGCATCTGCCGTGCGTATCGCGCGGTGTCGCACATCTGCTTGGCAACACCGTAGAACAGGCACCGTAGCAGATGAGTGTATGCTCCAGAGTGTACGGTACGCAGGTACCGTAGGCTACGGTACTAGTGTACTCCTGCGCTTGTTCAGCGGGACAGCATGGGCAATGAATCTTCTACCAATTCCAGGGAATCACGAGGCCGGGAAGCACGGGCCAGTTCGCTTAACGCCAGCTCACGTCCTCCTAATCAACTATCAACAGCTAGCGTGCCGCCCCCCGGTGGGAAAGACCGACCGTAAAAAATAACAAAATACAGTACTTCATATAGGCGCCTACTCTGTACCGGGATCTCAAAGGAGACAAGCCCAGTATTCTTCCTGTCTTATCTTTTTTTTTAACGAATGAAGCATCCATCAACAATAGGTTTTATGTGACAGTTCCTGCCGGCATTCGACCAGGACAAGAATTCCCTGTACTTGATTTTACATATTGCCCTATCTCCAACTAGTTTTCAGGTGATTGCCAATGGACAGCAACTTATGGTCCGATGTCCACCCGGCATACGTCCAGGTTATCAAACTCGCCTACCTTTTGATGCCTTGAAGGTGGGAGGCAAATAGGTGAACGCATAGTTGTCTCTGCGCCAAGAAATTCCCAGGGCACACAAGCCTACATGGCAACCGTTGCTCGCAGTGTTAACAGCTAGTTTTTACTCATGTCTGCAATTTTAAGGTTCCACATGGTGTCCGAAGTGGAGAGCAATTTCCAGTACTAGTGAATAATCAACAGCTGATGGTTACATGTCCTCCTGGCGCGTAGGCAGCGCATTTTCTGTGTAGGCTTACTTGTTTTAAGCACCACTATAGGTGTCCGACCAGGCATGCAGGTGTCATGCACTAAAAAACTCAACATAACTAAAAGCGATCTCAGGTTCGCATCATGGTTCCAACCTCTCGCAGAGGTACGCACACCAGATCTTCCGATAATAATTCGCTGGTCATGCTGATCAGTAATGTACTAATAGTTTAGTCTCACAGGCACAAGTCTAAGCACACCTCAAGAAATGGACCCCTCCAGCTCTTCAAGTGGGAGCGAAAATGCACGGGTTAATAGCCATATGCGAAGCCCCTTTGGCAATCAGATGTTTGAGGTAAATGTGCCCCAAGCGAGTAACTGCGCATAATTGCCATTGAAGTTCAACGAAAACAAGTTCATCCTAGGGCGTGCGATCAGGCCAGGCATTCGCACTCATTGCAAATGGGCAACGTGTTATGGTCACCTGCCCGGCAAACGCAAGACCGGGGCAGAAGATAAGGTTTCAATTGCCGATCAAGTTAAGCTCTGACGAAATACAATCGATTAAGCTAAATTATCAAAAGGATGGCTGGGTCCGTTGCTTATCTACAGACCTGACTTTTCATTGGATTCGAAGCGAGGGTGAAGTTGATGGGCAGCTCAAAGATAGTAGAGACCTTACCTGGGCATTTGAACGAATTGCTTTCGTAAGAGAGCTCCGGTCCTCTGCTACAGTCTCGTCAAAATCAAAAGTTGACCATTCACTTCAACTTGTCCCCGCGAAGGAAGCCTCTCTGTCTACTGTCGTTCCTGCGATCAACAACGGCACGTCCCTTGCCCAAGAACTCTCAAGGTACGCAGCGATGCCATTTCAGCACAAAGAAGCCTGGTTTCGCCAGCAGATTGCAAAAATTCAAGTGCCTTGGGAAGACGGGCACATAAAGATCAATGTGCGGCGTGAAAACTTGCTACAAGACTCAATGGAAGCGACAGAATCAATTACCCAAGGAGACATGCGCAAGATATTTCGCTTTGAATTTATTTCAGAACCAGGCACTGGCGGGGTTATTTTCTCCCGGGGGGGTGGTGCATCGGACCTGTGATCTCGCTCATGTGCAGGTGTAGATGCGGGTGGTGTTGCTAGGGAGTGGTTTCAGTCATTAATCTGTGTCACAATTCTAGGAGCGTTTTATCCATATATTGTTACTTCGTCTAGGCTGGTCTCTGCCCTGCTGTTCAATCCTGATTTTGCCCTGTGGTCGTACAGCTCAATAAATCAGATGTGTATGCAGATCAATCCTTCGTCGGGCGTTGCAAATGACGAACATCTCCGCTACTTTCATTTCACTGGAAGGCTACTCGGCAAGGCACTCTTTGATCGGCAAATAGTGGCTGGTCATCTTGTACGTCCCTTGTATAAAGTCTCGGTGTTTGCTCTACTTTTCTGAACGTTCTCCTTGGCTATGTGCTAATTTCTCAGGTACAAACATATCCTGGGCTGGCCTGTAACGGTGGCGGACTTGGAACAGCTGGACGCAGACACCTATGCTAATTTGTGCAAGTTAAAGGATCTAGAAGATGTTGAGGTTTCATTGAAGATGTAAATGTGCGGATCTCTCTGAGATTGACGTTTATAGGTTTGCTGCCTTGATTTCACGGTGACCGAAGACCACTGGGGTACTGCGCAAACAATAGAACTGAAGTCCGATGGTGCTAACTGCATGGTTACTAATAGAAACGTAGATGAATACATCCAGCTTCAAATGCGCTACCGGCTGTTAGAAAGAGTAAAGGAGCAGATAAAGGCCCTCTTGGTTGGTTTTTATGACGTCATTCCTGAGGTTTCTTTTGAGCTTCCGAGTCACATCTGCATATTTGATGTGTAGGCTCTTCTTTCTGTATTTGATTTCCAGGAGCTTGAGCTTCTACTATGTGGACTCCCTGAAATAGATATTGAAGACTGGAAACGAAACACTGAGCAATTTCTAGTGTTACCAATTTATCCATAAGCGATGTACGATACTGTGATGTTAGGTACACGGGTGATTATGAACGCAAAGGTGCATCAAATAAAGTGGTCAAGTGGTTCTGGGAGGTGCGTTTTCCAATGCCTCTTTGTTTGTTTGTGTATGATTCACCATAGGTCGTTGTTGATGAATTTGATGAGGAGCACAAAGCGAGGCTCCTTCAATTTGTCACGGGGACTTCTGGAGTCAAGTACCGTGTGCTAGCTGAAATTGCCAAATTGCGCCTCTTAACCAAACGATTGATAGGTCCCAGCTCAAGGCTTCTGCGCTCTTCAAGGCAATGATAATAATATTCGAAAATTTACAATCAATTCAATTCCAGAAGCTGTCTCTGTGTTCCCAAAAGCACATACCTGCTTCAATCGAATAGATCTACCTTTGTATGAATCAAAGAAGAAACTTACCAAATTTTTAACCATGGCAATTCAAATGGAAGCTACTGGGTTTGATATTGATTGACTTGCGAGAGAAGCATCAATATAGTAAGTTGGTGATGTGCAGGGTCAACCGACCTCTGGAGCCCTTGACCCGTCGACAGGGCGTTTGGGGCTCCTCTGTTGGTGAGTGGTAGGGGCCTCCGCTGGTGGCACTTGGCCCTGATTCTTATGGGTCCTCCAGATTGGCGACCAGGTTCTTTTGATGGAGCTGCACACCGTGTTCAGGCGTCGGATTTGTATCTACTTCCTCCGACTCGACCTAGTTTGCGCGTGACTTAGACGTCGGAAAGCGTCTGAGACGTCCCGTCAGAAGCGGGAGTAAATTTGTGGAGGTCTGAGGGGGGTCCGTGGCTACCTATGACTACCTTTACTTCAACTTGAGGTTGACGTCACTGGAAGATGAAGCCGAGACACTACGGAGAGCTAAAACCCGCGCGGTAGGGGGGCTTAGTCTTGGAGGGCCCGCGCGCGGTGACGGGGGTGGTGCGGGTTTTCCTTGCACCAGAGAGTGCCCCCAACCCCCCACCCGCGCTGGTACCCTATGATAATACGCCTAGCGTCCTAAAGGCCGCTCTCGGACGAGTTCGACTCCCCGCGGTCGGCGTCGCGGGCCGTAAGTCCATTCCACTGGCGCGGCGCGTCGGCGCGTCATTCCAACGTCCGCTGGAATGCATACGTACGTCATACCGGTCGAGTTTTGTCGATAGCTGCCCAAGCGGCCCGCGATCGACATTCACCGAATATGCTCTCCCGACCGGCCGCGGATTGACATGTGGCGACGGATAGCTGGTGGACTTCTGAAGGTGCATCGCTGTTTGCGTTGGTCAGGCGCTTCTCTACCAGCAATTCGGAGATCTGTTCGCAGTCGCGCGCCGATTTAGGGCCTTCGCAGAGCACCAGGCTTTTGGGCACTCGCAGACCGCCGAGGCGGCTAGCTTTCAACGCGCGCTCTTTACGCCAGGCGCGGACGAGTTCCTAGGACCTCCACACGCGCTGGCGGCACAAATGCGCCTCCACGCTAGCCGTAGAGTGCCCCCAAAACCATACGCGCAAACTAGAGTGTGTCGGACTAGTATAGGAACATATATGCATAACTCCATATAACTCGACGGGTTTTGACAGGGGGCTGGCCATGAACTCGACTGCAGAACTTAAAGTTTTAGGCTATCACTGGCAATTGAAAATCTCACCAATTGGGGTGCCGGCCCGCCTAGGTTGCCATTAACCGGTTAATTGCCGGTAATTTACCTATTATTATCCCTCGAAGGGGATCCGAGGTAAATAAACCGCTCAATAACCCGACGGGTTTTCGACTAAACCCGTTTAGTGAGATTAGCGAAAGACCCCTCTGGACGAGGGGATGGGCGCAAGCAGCCCGTTGAGCTTTTGGATACGTACAGGTGCGCCGCCAAGGCAAGTACCAAGTCATGTGGCCCGGCGCGGCCCAGGCCTGCGCCAGTGGCCCGTGAGGCCCCCTCCCCTACCCCTCTATAAGATCCTGAGGTAAATAACCCGTACTAACCGGCAATTACCCGGGTTATTAACCCCGGGCGGCGCCAGGGGTAAATAACCCCTCAGGTAAATGGCAACCTACCCGCATCTGGAGTGCACCCCCCCCCCTTCAGACTGCGACAGACAACTGCGACCGGCCAAAACGCTGGGGTAGTTATGAAGATAAGAACGTAAAAGTGACCGTGGCCATTTTTCAGGCACATTTTTCAGACCCCTCTTGTGGCGGCGGGGTTCGCCGCCGGAGGGATGCCGGTGGGGTGGCTCTGCACTTATTCTTTTTGCAATCCCTTGGTCCAAGAACTCCCCTTTTGGACCAACGCGGTGAAACAGGATGCTGCAGCAGTGCTGACTGCAACCTTCATCAGAACACAAGCGTCTTGAGCATAATTCCAAGCACCTGCATGATGTTTGCTGCCATCACTTCATCGACGCCTTGTTCCTAGGTTCAGGGTAAACCTCACACATGTGCGTATCCGTATTACTTACAAGATGGCGCTTGGGATCCACTTTTCCAACGTTGGCTACTAGCAGTTCCTCGACCGTCCTGCCTTCCTCGTCTCTGACTCGAAGGTTATAATTTTCAGAATGCCTCGCCATATTAGCAATTATCTCGTGGTTTGCCAGTGTATGGCAAGCAAAGTCGAGAGTAATTAGGCCCGCGACCCACCTAAGAATCAAGAAGGTAAGCAGCAGGTGGGCCGTTGGAAAACTCGCGTTTTTTGTATAGGTTTGTAAGCATCTGTTCTTCCAGTTCATTTTTACGGTAATCAATTACCTGCTCACGCAAATGCATACAGTACCATTAACTTGTAGATACCATTGAATAGTAATGTCTATTTAGGCCATGGATGAGAGCCTGGATTGAAGGCTTCTTCAGGTGCCCCACATTGGAGGTAGTTTGTCGCGGCTCTTGCCCTGATTGAAGAATAAATCTAGTCATTGTATGAGGCGCTGACTGTCGCCTAGCATCATAAGTTGCGGGTTGATGAGACGAAAACAGTCAATCACCACTTTGCCTTTCACCTAGGATTCAGCGAACCAAATTTGAGAGCGCAAAATTACTAGATCACAGACGCAAGTAAGGACGCTCTGCACCGGGTCAATGACTACGGCGACAGCTCTCTGATTGAGGGCCTCAAAGGATTGCTGAGTGTTTATATCAACACCTGCAATTGTGCCTGTTGTCTAAATAAAATCATAAAGATTACCCGACATCCAGCACCCAAAACCGGGATGAGAGTGATACCAACCTAAGAACATAGTACTTTAGCTGCCGCAGCACATGGGGTCAAGAGGAGCGCACCGACGACCATCTCTGGTCGCCCAGTTTGCTTGAGCATCTCGAGCATTTTTGTTTGAAAAACTGGGTCTACAGCTTCAACCTGCAATGCAGCTTCAAACACACTATGTAGGCACATACACGCAGACTGAATACGCTCACGCCCGTCCCCGACTGTGGCATCGCAAACACCTAAGACGACATAACACGTGGCCATCACGTGCGAAAGGAGGTACAGTTACATCAACGCAATTTATAGTGTAATCGTCGATAAATTGTCCTAACATCAAACCCATTACTTCCATGGGTACACCAGCTCGACCTGGACAAATGTGCGAGGATCCTTGAGCATGCACGTACCATGCTTAAGCATTTTGAGTAGCGCTAGAGAGGAAATCTGAACTTTTTCAGCTGTATCCACGAGTGGTGCGTCAGCCGGAGCCGCGCCGCCTCCCAAACCGGGGAGGTTTCCAAAAAAACGAGATACCCTGTCCATTTTTGGTCCGCAGTACAAGCTCGTACTACGGCTTACCACGGTACCGTACCTACGGTAGGTACTCTACCAGCTTGTACCAGCGGGCCGCGGGAGATTTCCGGAACGCGTAAGAGACAACAGACGGCCGCTAGCGAGCTGTTTCGCCAAGATCGGGAAAGCGAAACGCTCGTTTGCCATCAAGGTCGAAGTGGCCGTGGCGCGCGTCGGCGGCGTGCCGCACGCCTCGCACACGTGGGCCCATGTCCGCCTGCACGTGGTTGCGGAAGCGATCTTACGAATTGACAGAGTCGCCGAGATCACCGGAAACGGCCCGCGCGCGCCGAAACTCCTGGCGGGCGACGCTTTTGCGGCGCGCTGCGTTCGGAGCCAAGTCACTCTGGCGGTCGCATCCAGTAGAGAAATCGTTCACACGGGGCGTATAAGGTGCTCGTAAAGCCAGACATGGTAGCGGACTCGTGTTTTCTCTCTCACGCGCGGCGCCTCTGCGGAAATCGCGGCGGCAGCCAAGTTGGCACCGAAAGGGCGGGGCTGAGCCAAAAATTTCGGCGTTTTAGGGAGAAAGTGTGGGATCGGGGACCCGATCGATTAAAGCCCGGTCGATAAAAATGCGCTGGTTTTGCTATTTTAACTTTTTTCAAATTCTTTATACTCAACCCGTCTTCCCGGGCCGGCTTTGCGAGTCCGCAAGTCCAGGTTTCCGACTGATCTCCAACCTGAGGAGCGTAGATACCTCTCAAGATATAAACTTGAAAAATAGGATGTCCAGGAGATTTGGCGGGAATCGGCGTAGCTCTCCCAGCCGCTATTAGTCTTCCTAGAACCCTCTGTATGATCGATATAAATTGTACTGAACTTTCTTCTCCCGCAGACAGCGTCTCCAACGTACTCCGCTGCTGGGTTATTTTTTTTTTAGTAGTAGCTAGTAGCTAGTTACTCGCTGGGGACTGGGTTATTTTGAAGCGCATAAAACCCGTTTCGTGACTTTAGCATGAAAACCACTGTTATACGGGCTAAACAGTACCTTAGGCAAAGGAGTCGACACAAGCCGCGCGGGCCAACCGTGCCAGTGACCCGCGGGCGCCGCGTTGGCCACGAAAACGAAGGTGACTGCTCGGATGGGGGGAGGTCGGGGTGGGGCCCTCAGATTATATGTCCCCCCTTCCTATGCAACCCTCCGGGCGGCCTTGGGCATCGAAACGGACCTGGTAGCAAATCAGTGACTTCTTTTTACCCGTAGGGATTAGAAATCGTCACTGATTTGCAAATCTCTGATTATGATTCGCGTCACGAGATCAGAGAATCAGCTCGGTAGCGAATCTGATGACGAGCCCGAACTTCAGGTGTTGGACAGCGGCAGACACAAAGCGGCACTTAGCCCGCACTTGGGCAAGCAGCGCAAACGTCGGCTTAAATTTTTTGTCGTATTCCATGGCGATCGTGCCTCTCGCCGGCTGCCGCATTCAGTACGCATCAAATGCCCGCGCGATGACTCCTGGGGTAACGGCCTGTTCTTTCCTTTGTCCCTTGACGACGTAAACGCTTCTTTTCTTAGTTTTGTCGTAGGTCGAGACCACGCTTAGTCAAGGAGGCTTTCCTCAAACGCTATGCCGAGATTCATCCGCAAACACCACTTCAGATGGAATCTACATATTTGGTGGACGCATTTGGGACATTAGTGGCAGACGATGATGAGCTGTCTCTATATGTGCAATGTGATGGTGTGCTACATGTGATGTTGGGTAATGACAGAGAAAAAGAACCGCCAAACGCTGTCATTCAATGGGGATATGATTCCCTACAATCAACAGAGATAATCAAACCCCGGCTCATTAACTCTGTCTTTCAAGCGCGAGTAGTCTCTGTCGATTGTGGCTGGCTACACACAGCAGTTGCTCTTGAATGTGGTGCCGCATTAGCCTGGGGAAACAATAATTTTGGACAGTTGGGCACAGGCAATGAAATCAAATCAGCAGAGCCAGTGCTTTGCAAGATGAGTCGCGAAGTTCGACTTTGCAAAGTTGTCTGTGGTTCATACTTCACCGTTGCTATCGATGACAAGGGTGAGCTTTGGTCATGGGGCCGGTATCAATCATCAAACTGGCCGGGGCTATTCACGGAAACATGGGCAAATGGTTACGACAAACAAGGAGACAGGGGCATAAAAGGTGAAAAGATTCTGGCTGTTGCCGCTGGTGAATCCCACGTTGCCTGTGCTATGGCGAGCGGCAAGCTCTTCTCTTGGGGTTACAATGAACATTGGCAGCTTGGCTGGGGTCAAAACGAGGCATATCACCATGGTCAGCAAAAGCCGCGAGAGGTAAAATTGCCAGGCCTCTCAACAATTAATCCCATATCTGCGCTCAGCTGCGGTGGCTTACACACAGCCGCTGCCCTCAGGGACGGGAAGCTTTTTGCCTGGGGCAGTAATAGCGAGGGGCAGCTAGGCCATGTTCTGCGAAAATGTTTTGGCAGGCCCCAGGAAGTGACTTCTATGGAGCACGAACATTGTGCATCAGTTGCATGCGGTCGCTACTCAACACTCTGCACAACAGAGAGCCACTGCTCTTACTTTTGGGGCAGTTTAATAGGCTCAAAAGACCCAGAGATATCGGTTTCTGATCCGCTCCAGAATGAAACAGCGGATTGTACAAACGAAGCCTCAGAATGCAAGTTTTCTGGTGTCGCAACATCACGAGTGCTCGCAGGCGCTGCCAAGCAGCTGTTGGGCACTGAAGTAAATTTTGGTACTGTTGGCGAAGCTCATGGAATCCTTCTGCTCAGAAATGGCATGGTACGCGGCTGGGGCTATAATGCCTATGGTCAAGCGCTAGGTCACGTCAATAATAAAACCGACATCGTTGACGAGCCAACACAATGTGATCTTGGAGACACGTACAATCCATCCTCGGAGGCGAAGATACTCAAGATGTGTACCTCCGGTGGTATGTCCACTTTCCTTGTCTCTAGCACAGCCTCCGGTGCGCTAAGTTAAATAAATGTATGTGAGGCTGGGTGCTTTCCAAAACAAATAAATCCCCAAATGGGCATTGAAATCAGAAAGTATGCTGCACGGCCCCACTGGACCTACTTGGCCACTGGACGTCCAAAAGAGCCCGGAAGAACCCAGCAGAAGTAGGACTACGTTTACTTGACGTTGACATTGGGGAAGTTGAAGCTGGGATACTAGGGGGAGGGCCGGCCAGACTCTTGGAGGCCTGCTGCCTGAGCGCCGATATGGGATCGCGGCGGTGAAATGGCCACATCGCAAATTAACAGCCCCTGGCGCCACCAGGGTAGATGCGGGCTGGTGCGGATAAATGCGGGTTGTAAGTAACCTGTTAGTAACCCTCGGAGGGGGTTCGGAGTTAATAACCCGGTCGGTCATAACCACCGAATAACTCAGGCTATAGTCAATTTCGTGGGGTCAGCGAGGGGTGTCGGGGAAGCTATCCCCCGCGAGGGTGTACGTAAGCGTGCGTCGCCGTGGGCGTGCGCGGGCGTGTTGGTAGAGTCCGGGTTTTGCGTCGACGAGACTTAACCGGTACTTGCTAGTGAATCACTTAACGGGTTTTACCATGTAGCCCGTTTGGTGATATTAGCGACAAAGACCCCTCCGGGCGGTTGGGTGAGCGCGGGCAACCCCTAGGGCCCTGGGATGCGTAGAGGCGCGCCAAGGCAAGTACCAAGGCCGGGCATGACACCGCCGGCGGCCTGGCGCGGCCCAGGCCCGCCGGCCCGCGCCAGTGGCCTATGGCCCACCCCTCCCAACTTGAACCCTTCCATAAGCTCCTGAGGTTAACAACGCGCAATAATGGGATTTTTATCTGCGCTACTGACCCCGGGTCCGCCGCCGGGCGGCCGCGCCAGGGGTTAATAACCCCTGGCCCGGACCCTGGCAGTGGCCCGCCGCGGGATGCGATTTCGGTAAATAGAGGTTCTTGACCGTTTTCGACCATTTTTTATTTTCCAACGATCTTTTATACTTGAAGTTCTTCGATTCAAGTTCCGACTCGGAGTCTCTGCCAGTCTGAGTGTATCTCCTTTTTTCATCATAAGCTTTCCAAGTCACTGGCAAGTTATTTTAGTTGTAGTATATGCACTTATATTCATTGGTCTTTTTCATTTTGGACCTATCATCAAGATACATACATATTTTTTTCTCAGGCTCTCAGGGCGGGCTTTTCCGCAAATTACGCACGGCGTTTTTTTACGTGTTTTACGCGCAATTTACGCGTGCTTTTATTAATAAACTCGCGCGCACGCAGCCTCACTGCGGCAGGCTGAGCCAGAGAGCACCTAACTTGCCACTGGCAACTTGAAGCTGAAAACTTTGAAACGACTGCCCGTAGTGGCCGCGGGGGGGATCGGCGACGTCTCTGCGGGTTGGCCGCGGGTCACGGTCACGGTGGCAGGACGACGCATGGGGCGGCTCGGCCCGCCGCCCAAGCCTGAAGACCAATAGATATAATAAGGCCCATATAAGAATGCGAAGTACCTTTTAATTTTAGTGTACTCTACAATCCAACGCGTTATCAGATCGATTTGTTGCGTGTCAAAGCTGCTTTGTTGACGCTGCTTGGATCTGAATGTCAGGAGATGACTACGCCCGAAAAGTCTCCTACCAGAGATCATCCTGAAGAGTTGCCAAGCTCAAAAAACGAGAAAGCCACCATTGAGCTTGAAAATCAATACGAGCACAAGCTAGCTCTCGAGCTGGAACGCTTTGACGATCTGTCTGAAGAAATAGAATCCATTCAACAGAGATGCGAAAGCTTATTGCAAGCCCAAGCAATAGAACACGAGGCTGCGATTCGAGATGCAGAAGGACGCACAAAACGCGTCGAAAAGGAGCTGCGCCAACAAATAGAGCGCCTGTACGAAGATGCAAAGCACAATGAACATATGTTCCGGGAGGTAAATAGAGAATTGTGATACAGTAGGTATTGACCAGCAGCATTACGGTAGGTTCTTGACCAGCAAGAGCATGAGTACGAAACAGAGCTTCAACAACTTATGGCTGCTGCTCAAGCAGAGTTGGCTATCGAACGTGAATGTACAGCTGAAGCTAGGGGCCTAATTCAGGCTCGAAATACAAAAATTTCACGACTTGATAAGCGTCTGGATGCGCTCAAGACTGCCAGTCATGCTCGGAATGTCCTCTTGACAGCCGAGAAAGTACGCAATGCGAAGCTTGAAGCCACCCTACGACACTTTAAGCGCCACATGGAAGAGCGCGAGTCTACGCTTGAAGACAAAGAACTTTCCATTTTAAATCTTCGGCGAAAAAATGTGACTTTGGATAATTTCCGGCTTGTGCTGGATCATCGAGTACAACGACTCGTACAGGAACGAGGGCCTATCACTCGACATGTTGAGGGTCTAGAAGCTCATATTACCGCGATGTACGATGAACTAGAAGCAGACTATTACGAGAGGAAGAAGAGGAAGCAACAGCTAAATTCCAAGGACTCAAAAGTAATCTCTTTGGGACAGGAGACTGCAACCTTACGAGGTTTACTTCGGGAGAGAGATGCGTATATTGCCTCCTTTAAGCGCATGTTGTCCACGCTGGTTGAGGTTACGACACCGAAGGACTTGGAAGACGCAGTCAAAAATGCATATTGCAAGTATATAAGAGATGAAGGATCACAACATCGATCGAAAGGGGTCAAACCATATTTGAGCGGCCAAGAATATAGTGGCAATTCCTTTGAAGAACATCAGGAATGCAGACAAGTCCATCCTTATGGTCTGGATAATGCACTAGTTGAAGCGCATTCACAGCGAATTCGTGCTCAGAAAGCCACAGAGATTTCAGAGCATCGTCTTTGGGTTGAAAGGGGCAATGCCCAGCGGCTGCAGAGGGCCAGACTTGGTATGTCTTTGTTCACATTTTCCTTGCATCAACTCGCGATTAGGCGAAAACTCACTCTTAATTGCTGAATGCAGTTCGTTAAGAGGCCAAAGCTTATCACTCGCACGAGATATCAGTCATTTGCGACAAGTAATGAAGGACCACGACGAAAAAAAGCATCGCAAGGCACCCCAGTCGCACAAAATGGCGCAACATCATGTCTCCCCCACTCATGGTGAAAGTCATTTCGCGCTCGGCCCTAGTCTAGCGCTGCAGGCAGCTGATTTACCATTGGAATCATCTGGCAGTCAGGGTTTTCCAAGACGTAAATTCGATAGAGAACCGAAGCCGCCTACTTGGCGACCGACTCAAAAAAGACTTTATCGAGGATCTACAAGGGCACTAAATCTATTGTCTGATCGCGATGCCCGAATCGTTCAAGTGAGTCATCTTTCTCTACATTTTGTAACTCAAAAACCATAGATGGAATCTGCACATGATGCAAACACGAGAGTAATTGAAACTCAAAAAATGGAAATTAAGCAGCTTCGTAAACAGTTGCAAAAGGAGCATGGTCCAGGGGAGTCTAGAGATGGCCAAAGGGGGCTGAGTTCTTAGCCCATCTTAATTGACCTCTAAAATCATAAAAATGGTGTAAAAACTGGCTCAACTTATATCATCATCGTGGCGCAGCCCATCGGTTACCGGGCCGCGCCTACGCATCGTCCTCCCCACGACATAGGTACCCGAGTGACCCCTTTCCACCAGCCCGGTCTCGGGAACAAATTCGCCCCCGGAAAAGTGGCTGGGAACTCGAATCTTAAATTTTGGGCGCGTCCTTGTCTAGACTGGAGTTCGAGCTAGTCTTTCGTTCGCTCCCGGAGATGCGTCCCAGACCAGCGAGTGCCCTTGCCCGTTTTTCAAATAGCAATCTGTGACCCCAAGTCCGACCCGCCCCCCCTCCTCAGGCTACCGTCACGGTGACTCGGACTACTAACTAGTGCAGTTACTAGTATTACGGCTGCCAGCAGCGGGAGGGCCAAACCATTTTCGTGCATCTCCCATTGTTTGTGTATGCCCGTGCACGGAGAGGATTCAATGTATTTAAAAATCGGGCTCCCCTTTGTCAGGACCCCATTCAGGAATGCAGCCTTGCCAGTGTGGATTTCTTTGCATGCTGAGTAGTATTTCGCGTGATTCCTTAGTTTTGTGTGCAGCTCCAACAAGCATGAGCCTACGAAAGGGGGAATGGAGGAAGTTCTTGAAGTTCAAGTTGTTGGCGCCCAGTAGCAGTACCGCAAAGATTTTTGTGAGTTTGCTGCGAGTCGCCTGATTTTGAGTGTTTGGCGTAATTTTTGTGGCGTTAAAAGGGATGAGATAACAACCACTGCAATGAATCTAGTAGCGACTTTTGCCACCGCCAGGGCGACTGTAGCGGCCGCCGCCGCCGTAACTACCAGCTGTTCCACACTGTTGTTGGAGGGCTGGAGGTACAGGCTGTCCAGCATCGGTAAGGATTTTGCAGAGGCCCGTAGCCCACTTGCCGGACTTCATAGTGAAGAAGGAAAGAGCAGTGCCCTTGTTGCCTGCACGACCACAGCGGCCAATTCGGTGAACGTAGTCCTCTAAATTAGAGGGAAAGTCATAGTTGACGACCATTTTGATGTCTTTGATGTCCAAGCCTCGCGCAGCGACGTCTGTGGCGACAAGTAACGAGCACTGGCCCATGCGGAACTGACCGAGGACCCAGTCGCGCTCATCCTGTGACTTATCCCCATGGATACACCTTGCTGGAAAGCCCGCGTGCTGTAACGATCTTGTGAGCTGGTCGCAGCCGCGCTTCGTCTCAACGAATACCAGCATCTTCTCGACACCGTGCTCCTTGAGGAACGCGGTCATGCGGGGGTACTTGTCCTGGTCCGAGACGACCTCAACATGCTGTGCGATGTCCTTGTTAGCCGCCAGCTCGAGCGACCCAACAGTGACCTGGTAGTAGTCCTTGAGAAAGTCGTTGGCCATGTTGCGCACCTCGCGCGGCCACGTCGCCGACCACATGAGCGTCTGGCGGTCAGGGCGGATCTGCGAGACGATCTTCCGGAGCTGCGGCTCAAAGCCCATGTCGAGCATTCGATCAGCCTCGTCGAGCACGAGGTATGTTACGCGACGCAGGTTTGTCACACCTGATTCCAAGAAGTCGATCAGGCGGCCCGGCGTCGCAATTACGATCTCAACGCCGCGCTGGAGGTCACCCGTCTGGTGGCGTTTTGGTGCGCCGCCGTAGACACAAGTGTTCTTTATCTGCGATGACGCACCAAACTTGTCACATTCGACCTTGATCTGCACGGCGAGTTCGCGAGTCGGTGCAAGTACGAGAACTATGGGGCCGTCACCTGGTTGGAGGTATGGCTGCGCGTTTATGTGGATCATGCCTGGTAGTAAGAATGCGAGAGTTTTGCCGGAGCCTGTCCGACTGATGCCAATCATGTCGCGTCCGAGTAGCGCCATGGGCCAGCCCTGTGCCTGGATTGGAGACCTGAGCGTCAATCAAATGGTTTAAATTAGCCTGGGTGTTGTCTTCTCAATTCCATACATCCCGGCCACAATGCAGCGATGAGGTGGAGATCGTTCGCCGTCTCTTGGGGACAGCGCCTACGCCATCGACGCGACTCTCTACGTAGAGCAGCTCAACTATATTTGAAGGTACCTTGGACTGCTTGGACACTGTGGAGACGGCTCCTTGAATCCCTGCTTGATCACTTCAGAGAGTACGTAGTCTGGCATCGACGCCTCCTCAAATGTGTAGACGGGCTTAGGCACGCCCCGACCCTCGATTGAGACCTGCTTTTTCCCGCGCCATGCCTCGGCTTCAGCAGCCGACCGCTTTGATACCTCGGGGTGCTCAATGTAGAAGTTCTTCTCGAAAACGGGCAACTGCGATAAGTCCCACTCGATGTGCCGCAGGCCCGCGCCAAGCCCTCCTCCTTGGCCGCCGTAAGCGCCCCTGGTGCCGTACATGGAATTGTTGCCTCCATACGTACCGCCGTAGTACATATTGCTTTTCGCGTGGCGCCAACTCGCTGGCGAGGATGATCGATTGCGCGAGCTCGGCCCACGGCCTGCTTCCAGCAGTATGGAGTTGGCGACTGCAGCTTTACTGAAGCCTTGTACGGTACCTACGTTATTAAGGGATAAATCGTGGCAGCCCAGAGACCTTATGTTTCCTGACATACGTTTTCAATCTGCAACGGACGCTCCCCACGTCGGATTTTTTACCCTGCGCTCGGATAGCACTAAAATCGATGGGGTTTAAACCTCGCGGAGCAGCCCCTGGCAAAGAATAGGTCCGAGGGCAGCTAACCGTGGACTTGGAGTAGTTCACACCCTCATTTCTCTTGATGGTGTTCATATAGCTCTGTTTGGCCATTTCTCGGTCCGAGTCGCTACCGCTACCAGATAAACACTGGCAAAAAATTGAAATAATAGTAAATGATTAAGGAAGACTTAAAGAAAGGCCCTTGATGGCGAATCACCTCTTTGGGATTCGGACCTTGCCACGGCCAGTGTTGTTAAGGGGGGTGACCCCCGAACCCAAATGATACGAAGCTCTATACCTAGGCGTCCGGTGTTCCGGCAAGTCGAGCCAGGGGGGCCTAGGTACCCCTCTGGGACGTGACCGAAACGGGCGGGCGAAACGATTTTAGTGGCCTGCGAACGTCGCGCCGGCCTGACTCGGAGTCACGGTGGCGTTTCGTGCCGCATCAGGCGACCTATCTGGCAGCCCATCGGGTACCCGGTCGCGCCTACGTATCTTCCCCACGCCATAGGTACCGAGGCCCCCTGGGAGACCAAATTACCAGCATGGAAGCGAGTTGTTATTTTTACACCCTGAAAACCCGCAAGTTAGGCTAAGTACTCGCACGTTAGGCCCATTTGGGCACGCGAAAGTGGCCCCTTTCCCCCAGCCCTGTCTCGGGGCGTACAAAGGGACTCTTTGGGGCCCCGTATCCGAAATTGCCGGAACACAAGTGCCAGTGGCTGGGAACTCGAATCTCAAATTAGTCCTTGTGTGGACATCAAGTTCAGTCAAGGGGATGAGTGTTCTTAAGAGCGATTACGCTCTGGGGCAACACGCAGTCCCTGTCTCTCTCGAGCTCGCCTAGCCCTTGGGACCCTGGGGACCTCGATTTTGTGATGTGTCCTCTCATCTCGATTTCGTCTTTTATTGAGTCATTTAGTGGTTGCCGGTGAACGCGTAAGTCGCGGTGGCGTTTCGTGCCGCAATTGAGTCGCGCAATGTACTAGTATTTTTTGGCACACCATCTAGTATCGAGTTCATTAGCCTGAGGGTATTAAACCTGACCGGGTTGTTCGCCCGATGCTCTCTTGGGGACAAAATGGAGGCAAGTTGCCGATGATTCCAATTCTAGGTCATATTCATTGCCCTTTTTTATTGCCAGTGTACTTCCAGTAAAGTCACAGACCACCAGCGAGCTTACTATACCACTTCGCTGTTTCCAGCTACTGTATGGTTAGGGCTGCGTGGAAATAGCATCATTTTGCCGTCCCCTCAGCCTCTTTTATTTCTCGTGCATCCTCGACGGCAAAGACCCGAGCACGTTCTTTTTGTTTTATTTGCTTAATGACATCGCTCTGTAGATTGCTGGCTAGTTCAATTGCGTCGACAATGAGAGCATCAACGCAGCTACTTGAGCTGATATGATTATTGGTGGTCTCAACTACACTATCGAATAACCATGGGATGAAGCTATCCTGAATCTCCTTCTCAACAGGATCAACAAAGTGGCCTGAGTCTTCAAGCTGGTCGAAGGCAAGCTCGGAAAGATTCGCAAGATAGCTCCTGGCAAATGCACGGGCTGCAACCTTTTGCCCAAGCTCTGCCTGCTGACGAAGCCGGTCCGTCTCCTGAGTGAAACGCCGCTGCTTTTCTGCGAAACGCCTCGAGGCTTCTGCATCAAGGCGCTGGACCTCAACAAGCTCAGCATTCCGCATTTGTTCAAATTCCATCTGGCGGCGCTGAATAGCATCAAGCTCGGCCTCTTCCATTACCTCCATCATTGAAACGCGCAGGGTCTTACCAACTAATACCTCGAGTATTGGCTTTACCTCAATGTCAAAATCAAAAAGGTCACCGCCAGGTATATCCGTTTCTTTGTCAACTCCAGTCTTTGCTGGGATGAACAAAGGCGATGGAGGTCGGTCCAAAATAGCCTCAGTTTGCGTCACAGCCTCACTCTCCACCGGGCGATCAGACAGCTCTTCGAGGAAAGTGTCTGTTTGAGCTTTGGTGTGAGCTCTCCCTTCTGCGGGCGGAGGGGTGCTTGGCTTAGCTAGCCGCTCCTTGCGTTGGCATGTTGCGTCCCTCCGTAGCGTCCGCTCGCTTTCATATCTCATACGCTCAACTTCCCGCTGCGTGTTGTGAGTTACAACCTGGGCGGCGTACGTATTGCCGCGTACAACACGTCGATCAAACATTATGTTGTTTGTTACTATGTTTTCTTCGTCCTCTGCTCTGTACGTCGTTTTTTTCATCTTTGACAACAAGGGCTTAGGAGAAGTTGTGTGTGTGTAAGCTGAATTAGCCATGTTTGAGTGCGTTAATTTCGATATATACTGCGGTAGGGCTACAATGTCACGGTACAGAAGAAAGTACAACGCTCGTTCCACGGGTGGGCCGCTTAGCGCTAGCGATTAAAGTGACTGACTAAGTGACTGACTACTGACTTGCAATTCCAGTTTCAAATGCAAGTGCTCCAGTCTAAGTTGCTCCAGTACAAGCTCGTATATTCAAGTTTAGGAGGAGAGGTCCTCATCCACCGCCGCGCTAGGCGCCCTTGGGCGTAACTCGTCGTCGGTCGTTGATAGATGAGTGCTCTGAGAAACCATCACTGCCTAACGTCCATTTTAAGAGTCGATTTTACTTCTTTTGAGTATATTACGGTCGTCCCATGGCCGCGCCGGGGGAGGCAAGTGCGAATGCACGCTGCAAATAGGGTAGAACTAGAGGGCGGTGGAGAGGTGAGGTCACTAGTATTACGCACGCAGCTTGGGTTGAAGCAGCATGCCAGCCGTAGAGCTTTCGAGGATGCAGTTGTAGCTCTCAATGATCTTGCGGCTTACCCTGGAGACGATTCATCGTGTGATAAATGGCTCTACCAAGCCATCAGTCGCGCAGTGGAAAACAAGGTCACGAATATCCACGCGTTGCTATTGGCGGATGTTCTTAAAGAACGACTAGAACGACGAGCAGATGCGTGGTCTTTCACTGCAGTAGCACTCGGAGCGGGAGCTAGCGTGAATGCTGCACGGCTGCAACTTAACAGTATCGTCACCACCCCAAGCTTAAAGGGGGCAAAAGCACTGGCTGCTAAAGGTGCGTGGAGTGCCAGGGCTATTACCACATTACTCTATGTGATGTCCACAGAGGAGCAATGCAGGGTACAGTCAATATCTCCGCGAGAGTATGCAGACAAACTACGAGCGACACTTTGGAAAGGTGCTTTTGCACTTGAGACGGCATCTCCAGAATTGGCAGACATAGCATGGACCTGTAGACGCACAGCATTAGAAGTACTTGTCGCCGTAGCACCTGAAGCTGTGGATGTTGTCACGAGTGAAGCCCTACATGGCCTTTCGACACACAAAAAGATGGCTCCTGCTTCTGTTGTTGCTCGTGTGCAGTGGTTTTCGTCTCTTGACGGACACCTTGATCCGTGGAGGGCCACGCCACACATCATGTTTGAGTGGTGCACGCGACGCGCGATAACTTTAGACGCATCTGGCGATAAGCTTGGAGCGGCGCGCGTCCGAGCTAGGGGTCGGGCACAGCTAGGGGACTGGCCGTTGTTTCACGGAGTTCTTTACTGTTCAGATCTTGGAAAGCAAAGAAAGTCAACAATAGCACTTGCCGAGGCTAACAGGTGTTTTAATTGTGCCCTGGAGATAAGTAAGACAGACCAATATATTTCTTCTGTGTGGCGGCGTGCATGGATAGCACTTTCTAATGCGCCAACCGCATTTGGACATTACTCTGATTCAAAAGCATGTGGCTACTCACATTATGAGACAGTTCTTCTTACTCTGGCGCGCCATGAATGGGGGAAGTATATGAAGGAAAGTAGTGCGTGCAACCAGCGTGCAGATGCATGCTGGCTTGCAGCCAGTTTTGCTGCTAAGCGTAGTGCGCTCGACAAAGTAGCCACACATTGCAAGTCTGCTGAGGGCATGTCGTCAGCTCAGCGAGCTGCGATGGGCTATGCAGCAACTGGCCTCGTAGTTCTTCGCAGAGCAACAGATACTCGTACGTTTGGCGTGGCTGCTGCACTTCTAAAACGTGCTAGTCTGCGGACAAGTGGCAGCGCCGTGCCATGGATTGGGATTGCAAATTGTCTGGACCGGCTTAAGCGAGACTTTGATGCTGCTGCGGCTGCTGCGTGGTCGACCTGCTACTGCATTGACGAGGCCTCGATTTTTGATGCTGTCACATGCTATTCGCGGGCTGTAGTTAACACTATGTTACCTCCATCCCTCCTCGACTTACTCCAATCTGCAGGTTTGATGCATGTCAAGGATGTACTTAGAAAAAGACTCGGGATCTGCGAAAGACAAAGTAGCATCTCAACATTTATCACTGCGGCCGAGGAGCTGGCAACATGTGATGTAGCTAGAGCTGCGCTAACATTGTCTCGCGCGAGTATCGCGCTTGTGCGCCGAGGTTCTTATACTGCTGGTGCCGTACTTGCAAATTATTGCATGGGGTCATCAGGTTCTAATTCAGCTACTGATTCCATTTCGTGTTGCTCCCTAGCATTAGCAATAGGCTGCGAGTCGAATGCAAATAATCATTACAGAGATGTGACCCACGAAGCATCTGCGCTTTCAGGCCTTGAGGGGCTGCACGATCTACATTCAGTACACATAGAACATCTGGCGTTAGCGACAGCATCGTTGCGGGATGCATTTGCATCTGTCGAAAACGTCATTTGTGAGATTCGTTCATGTGGTGCACTGGCGAGGCTAGTACCACAGCTGCACAGTGCAATTATCGCGTCGTCTGCAATTGCGGCTCTTCGTAGTGGATCAATAGGGCCGTCTTCTTCGATGTTAGTCACTGTCGGTGGGGACTCTCTAGCACCATTTGAAAATCTATGTTGCTGTGAGGTTGGAACCCCGGCTTACTTCGATGACCGGCATCATTTACTTCGTGTGCAAGGCAAGCCGAGTGGCAACGTAGCTGAAGCACACCTAGCTATTGCGTTGGACGAGGCACTTATCCATATGCAACGGCGAGCAGCTGCAGAAATTGGGCTTGAAATGTTCGCTACACAAATGCATCTTGCAAATATTTCGGGCGCCACAAATGCTCTTGGTTCTCTCGAGATAGTTTCGAGGTTCCCACCTTGCTGGTGTGAACGCAATTTATATGCCATTCGAGATTCTGCACAGTCGAAGGCAATGATCCAGGGTGTACTCTGGCTTCATCTTGCACGGCTCTGGCTTGTTCGGGGATGCAGTGCACGTGCATCCAAATATGTACAGCGTGCAGCTAGTATCAAGCAATGTCACAAAGTAAGGCAGGCGGCAAGAGGGCTTGAATTGTGTCTTGCTATCTCCTTGCAGGATTGGGGTGATGCAGCATTGGTTCTAGACCTTGCTAGTCATGATAATAGCATCGACTTTCCTGAGAATATCCGATGTCTTGAGCAGGTTCTTAATGAGGGCAATCTACTTAGGCGCATAGGTAAACTGGAAATTGCAGGTAGGTGCTACAAGTCAGCAAGTAAAGTCCTCAAAGTCATAGACGAATGCCTCACTGAATCGTCACCTTGGCAGGTCGATGCCATCAGTGGCAAACAAAGTCACGCTGGCTTATTGCGGCATTGTCAGCTTCTTATAAGCAGCGGCGCCCGTCTTATCGACATTGGATGTCGCAGGTCTCGGGCAGTGGCCACTTATCGCGAGTCACTGCGCATTCAGTCATCATCCCTCATGCTAAGAAGTTCCTGGCTTAGATACCGCCTGGCTCGACAACTTTTCAATGTGGCATCTAGCAACACTGCTGCTGCATCGCAAGTCCTGGATTTGCTTCGTCATGCCTTTAGTTATGCCCGGCGAAAATGCGAGTGGAAACTTGCGGCAAAGAGTGCTCGCGCCCTCACTGTAGCTGCACTTCACTTTGTCCCAGGTGCGGTTTCGTCCCCACTTGTGGCGCTTCTCGCACACTCGTCATTGGGACGTGCACGCCATGCGTTTGCTACTTCCAACGACTCAAATAGCCTCTTGAGCCGAGCAATGGCAGGAGTAGATGATCTCCTTATGGGCTTACTTGAAGTTCCAAATGCAGGAGCTCTAGGCTGGTGCGACACTCTTGAAACACATGATCGGAATGTTCTCGATCGGCTGCTGGCGCCGTTTCCTAAAACGTTTTCCCTTGTTGCAGGTTTCATATCGCCAACAGGGCACCTTGTGATTTCACGGCTCCAGCGTGGTCAACAACCAATCACACTATGCTCAGGCCTCCCAGAAAGCTGGTACGATTCAGATACTTCGACTTCTCCCCTTGGGACTTCTGCTAAGGCTCTGAAGGCCTCTGCTGCTGGTCTTCGCGCAGATACGTCCTTGCTGCCTCAACGTTCGAAGCTGCTTTTTACCAGCAGGAGCAATCATACTGCTGCGCGCAGAATCTGGTGGTGCCAACGGCATTCTCTCGATTCAGTCCTACATGCTGGGCTTGTTGGCTTTGACAAGTCTTGGCTTGGTGCAATGCGTGCGCTTTTTGCAACGAAGCCTGCGTCCATACTCCGTCCTAAGCAAAGTGCCGAAGTTCCGATTCGTGTTGAATACCAAATCATGCAGCTATGCTTCTGGGCTGCACCCAATATAACTCTACTGGAAGCCAACACGCTTCTCTGTGCCAGTAGGTTTGGGGTTGTTGACATAAGAGGAACCGCTTCCCCCTGCATCATGAAGATGTTACTTCGTCTGTGGCTCACTCTTCTCTACAAGCTGACGATTTTGGATCTCAAGGCCGCTTTGGATGACCTGAGGCTCAGCAACTTGGGCCTAAAAAGGCCACTGCTTGGTCGGCTCGCTGGTGTGCTTCAAAAGGCGGCCATTACATCACAATGTGTGATGCAACCCCGAAAGCTAGCGAAAGCTCGCCAACCTATGATTTTAGCACTGGACAAGCAGCTCCAATTTTTGCCGTTCGAAGCTCTGTCTGTCCCACGTTCTGCACCAATATCACGCGTGCCTTCTCTCGCATTTGCATTATCACTTGCAACAGGGATGAATCTAAGTGTCTCGGATACCATCAATAATGATATTCCTATGCGTGCCTGCTGCGTTGTCGATCCACAGGCGAACTTGCCCTCTACCCGTCATAAGCTGGCAAAATATCTGGGCGATACTAAGACAAACGCCACGAATGGTCTTGTGTGGTCATATGCTGCTCTCGGTGATATGCCACCCCGTGATGTCGCAGCACAGCTGACCGCCAAGATGCCGAACTGTGCTGCATTTCTTTTTTGCGGTCACGGCTATGGAGGCGCTTATCTGGAGTCTGCTGTTGCATCTAATTTCATGTCTGCAGTGCTGCTTATGGGCTGTTCCTCGGGTGCTCTCTCGCGAGCAGGTGATTTTGAAGCAAAGGGAATGGCTCTCGAGCTGCTTGCTAGAGGAACTCCGATCGTTGTTGCTATGCTGTGGGACGTCACAGATCGTGATATTGATCGTATCACTTTGTATCTGCTACAGTCAATGGCTAAAAACCCAAGTTGTCCGATACCTGACATTCTAAACGCAGCTAGGAGAGAGACAAAACTAAGAAACCTTAATGGTGCCGCCCCAGTGTGCTATGGTCTCCCGATATCCCTCTCCATCATTGAGCATACGCGACGCTGTTCAAAATTTCATTGCAAGGATCAGAACTAAACTCAACCTTGGTGGCTCGGTGTAGGCTCGGTGGTGCATGACTCGACGATTCTATTAAGCTAACAACGTCCGATTATTTATTTAACTAGAATACATTATACGTCTAGGATGTCCTTGTGAGTTTGTGGTCAATCGTGCGCTTAGCTGCGGACAGGGCTCCCAAAATAAGCTTAAAACATTGCGCCAGTCAACCTGAGGTCACGATTACAGTGGCGTTTCGTGTCCGAGTCGCGTCCCGGCTAGGTAGTAGTAGAGGAGGAAGAGGAGGAGTTACACTGGGTACAATTTACGTGAGAAAAGGTCCGTGTTTTACGCGTAATTTACGCGTGCTTTTTTATTTTTATTTGTAAAACCCGCACATACGCAGAGCGACTAAACGAGGCCTTTGGTGGCCACGCAGCTCAATAGCAGCACGAGCACGGCGCATAAGCGCACACCTAGAGTACGCACCTCGCAACAGCATGAAACTAGCGATTGGCTCGGCTCCTTTTTTACGCCGTTTTTTACGTGGGATCTCCTGTAGCGGTGCTTTACGCGTAGTTTGCGCGTTTTTTCCACGTAAATTGCACCTTAGGAGTCACGGTAGTACTAGTAGTATTGCTTTGCTTGGCCAGGACCGCCTAGCCACTCGGCCGACCTCGGCTCATTTCCGTTGCCGTATACGAGCATGTTTTCTTTTAAAACCACTAGACCACCAGCTCCAGCTTGCAATTATTCGCCGGCGGTTCAGACAGCTCAAATACTGCCACATGAGCCACGAGTGTAATAGACTGCAGCATACCGTCCAAGACATAAGTAGTGCGTTTATCATTCATTTTCGCCGCCACACGGCCCAAATCCCATGTGCTCAGAGGCCCTTATTCCTAACTTCAGTTTTACACCTTAGATGAACTTACTTTTTTGGCAATTCCATCTCTGTTATCATAATTGTGATAAGGATTTGGTATATGGCTGCTGGGCTCGTCTGCGTCTGTGTAGTCTCGATTTAGGTCTATCACACCGGCCGAACACCAAGAACAGTGCCCTTTAAATTGGTGTTGGCTATGGGAAAATGCGGGGCACGCAAGGTCCCACAATTCCTCTTCGTTATTCCAAGTGGCACGGACTTCAAATTTCCGCTCCTCCCCAATGGGTATAAAATTTTTCATTAGAAATTCTTTTAGCTTAAGTTGTTTTGAAAGCTCACGAATCGTGTCGAGCATGTCCTCTCGTTCACGCTGGAACTCCTCCTGCACGTCATGAGCTTCTGCTTGGCATGACTGAAGCCTCTGCCAAAGTTTTTTTAGTTTCCTGGTCTTATCATCTGCTTCATCCTGCTTACTCGCATACTTTTCCTCCAGGGCAAATACATCCTCTTCCTTCGCCCGGACTTGGCGAGCAAGGGCCTGTTCTTGTTCTTTACGTTCCTCAAGTTCAAGCTGAGCGCGGCGTAACATCGCTTCCTGTTTGGCTGCCTTATCCAACAGTCTACCCCCCTGCATCAGCTTTTCTTGCATGGATCGTAATTTCCTCTCCAACAGAATGCGCTGCTTCTCAGAGTGCGCAGCGCGACCTGCTTCTGCATCGAGTTTTTGACGTAGCTTCTCATGCTCTTTGGTCGTGCGCGTCTGGGAGTCGATAACTTCTTTCATCTCAGCCTCAGCTCGGAGACGCATTTGTTCTGCTTCCTTATCCACTGTTGCTTTAAGCTCAGCCAGCTCTTCCTCCGTCGCTGCACCCGGCACCTCAACAATTCTTTCCACTTCAACTATTTTCTCCACGACTTTTTCTTCCAGCATGAACTCATTCATAGTAGCCCTGTGATTTCTGTTGCCTTGGTTAGCTAACTGGTTTTTGAGCCGCTTTATCTCGTCCTGGAATTCACGGAGCATAGCGTCCTTGGGATCCTCGTTAATCTTTGGCTTATTCTTGATGTTTTTGGCTCGATTGGCATATCGTAAAGTCGAAATGGTCTCCTCAAAATTATAGCCTGCTGGGCCACAATTGGCGCACATCACTGTTTTTGTATTTCCGCCCAAAGAATCTTGAAGTAATCGAGTAAGTTTAGAGTCGCGGTATGGGATATGTTGTGACTTGCCATCAACAAGAGCAGATATCACATTTCCAAGTGCGGACAGTGAGAGATTAATTTTTGTGGCTTCTTTAAGTCGATGGCCAGTTGCTCCTGTCTTTGACTGCCGTTCTGACCCGGCCAAATCTACGAGATTTAATTTTCCTACGCGAATGTGCTCACCACGCTTCTCATCTACTTCTGCGCATTCCACAATGATTGTAAATATGGCATGAGACCGGGACGAACCAGCATTCATTAGCGTCTCCCCAACGGATCTATTTTTTTTACCTGCCTGCATAACTTGATCAATTTCATGAGACGACCTGACCACAAAAGAGGTCAGATCTTTGACGTATACACCTGAGTCCACATTTTCTTTGAGATCCAATCTATTTTTTGGTTCCTTGGACCTGCGTGTTTTTGACGCTATTACACACAACCATTTTAGAATAAAATAAACTATTTTAAATATTAGTAGCCGACACGTGATAAATACAACAAGTCGCGTATCTCTTCGTTGTAAATCTCGAGGTATGATGCGCGCACTAGAAAGTGCTGTTGCTCCGCGGCGAGCGCCACCTTGTCGAAGATATGTTGAAACGCATTTGGGATAATGCCACGCAACTCGGGGGGTTCTGATAAACCTTCCATGGTAAAGGTCTTGCCTGCACCTGTCTGACCGTAGGCAAAGACTGTTCCATTGTAACCATCAAGTACCGCTTCCACTACCGTAGCTCCACATTTATCATAAATAGATTTCTGGTTGCAGCCGGAAGCAAAGACGGCGTCAAAAGTAAAGACTTTTGGTGGATCTGCGATATCAGATTTAGGGTTATTGCAGGTTATTGTGCCTTGATCTTCGTCAGCCACGGTCGTCGCAAGGTGCCCATCTTGCTGTTCCTTACGCGACAACGGTCGTACGCGTACAACTACCTTAACACTTTCATCTGGCATATTAAATTGACGGCCTGGCCGAGCTCTTATGACAGTCCAGTTGTAAATCTGCCCTCCACCGTAGGTACCAGCTTGTACCACGGTACCTACGGTACTTGCTGGTACCGTACCAGTAGGTACCAGCAAGTACCGTATCGTAGGTACCTACCGTACCTACGGTACCTTTGTACCGCAGTACCGCAGTAGGTACCGCAGACCTGCTGTGCGGCAGGCTAGTACCTACAAGATGCCCCGTCTATCGACCGAATGCACTCAAAGCGAAGGAAAGGATGAGCGAAGAAGCTCACGAATATTCCTCTGCAACAATCACCGGCACGCAATAGCGCTACAGTTGCGCAAGCGTGGCTGGAAACATACACATCATTTTTGTGAGGCAACTGTGGTTCTAGCAACAGAACGCCCCCCCCCCTGCCGCCCCGCGAGTACACCAGTGGGTCTGGTTGGCAATATGCCCCCCGTTAACATGTAAGGCACATCTGTTTGAACGGCTGGAGCAGTTAGCGTTGAGAAGCAACATAAGACGAAGATGGCCTGAGACATGGATCCTTCGGAGCAATGGAGCCGTAACAGCATGGAGAGCGGAATCTCTAATCAGTTATACGCTGCCTACCACAACCCACTTTTTCGTGAAACACCCGCGTACCAGCGGGGGCACTGGCACATTTCCAGCGGGCAATGTTGAAGCGGCACGCATATTCGCCAAAGTGCTCATGGTTGCTTGTCACGCAGTTGTAATCCAGCGTGCCGTGGATCCAGCAATACTCCCGATTGGCCCATCGATATTTGAGCTTCGGGTGTGGGCTTTGCTTCGAAGAACGGACTGTTGGCTATTTGAATGCCACCGTGCAAAGACCGCAGTTTCAGGGCTTATGAATAGGAAAGTTCAAAGGGATCTAGACTCTTTTGGTCGGTTCTATTCCTCAAATATTGCATCAGAGGCGACTGTTCGAGACGCTCTTGAGGGAAATACGTTTGACACACGAACGAAACCAGACATCGCCGCGGTTGTCGGGCTCGTTCACGACGCCATCTGGTACGACCTTCCTTACGGCACACTTGCGTTTGTCGGTTTTGACTTCATTGTTGACCATAGGGCGCGTGCTTGGCTCATAGAGGCCAACGTCAAGCCACCGCTGAGGTATGCGGACCTCGCTGCTCAGTTTCCAAGTGAACTCGTGAGGAGTTTGGCGGACTGTGCCATCTTGGATCTCGCCAGAATTTTCGAGGGTAAATCACGCCCGAACCACCTCGGCCCAGCCTGGATCAAGCTCCAAGTTTCAGCAGCGGCACCGTGACAATAGGTTCTGCCGTGCCTCAAAGTGTGCTTCGCCTAGGTTCAGAGTGGCCCTGGGCCCGCACCCACCTAGGCGAAGCATGTGCGGAATCACGAACTCCCCCGCGCCCGCAACGTTGGCCACTGGCTCCTCCGAGTCCGTTGGGTCCACGTCCAACTCCCCCAGCGGGACCTCCTCAGCTCGCTGACGGCGGCCCCTGCAAAAAAAACACCATTCTCTTAGCTCTCACTCTCTCTTTTAACCACCAAGCCGGAGAACCCATTCTATCTTTCACTGAGATTCCCACTGGCCCTAGGTACTGGCAGAGGCGCTCATGATGAGCTTCCGAGTCATAGCTAGGTAGGCCCCACCGGGGCCTGGACCACTGGCAGCCTGAGAAAGATATGAATTACGGCCCAATTTGCATCAAAACGGACGCTCACGGGAATTCCGTTCGCTAATCGTTTAGATGCCAAATGAGCCGTAATTCAATTATATTGCGACCAAAATCCATGGTTCTGGGCGGCCGAATGTCGGGGCCAGATTCGAATGTCGGGTAATTCTTTCGAATAAGAATTTGACCCCATCCTCCATGAGTCCTAATTAAGATGAATCGCCCCGCGAATCTTCAAGTTGGCGCAATGAGCGTACAGCCACGCGCCGACCGAATGGTGGGTAATTTTTGCTGACTTCAAGTTGGAGGCACAGGCTGAGCATAGTTTGGTACCGTGTGGGCAGCCTCGCGCTGAGAAAGCAGCTGCGACGCGGTGCGATGGTCTAAACCAACCCGAAAAGCGCCCTGCAGACGTATATAGACGAAAAACTTGTTTCCTATCGTTCCATATCTATATCGGGCTCAAAGCTCAAAGGGATTTCCTCCTTGTGACTAGGCAGGACGGCAGGACGGCTAGGGGTCCTGACGGCAGCCGGCT
>JACLAA010006570.1_pt1 | contig 62329 bp, 43 predicted proteins | sample 8027891 | NCBI WGS metagenome assembly JACLAA01 (sample SAMN15724900, study PRJNA655200) | protist metagenome | isolation source: fluorescence activated cell sorting (FACS) single amplified genomes of... | place: Spain: Blaines Bay Microbial Observatory, Mediterranean Sea | collected 2016-01-19 | reverse complement strand
ATTCTCGGCAACATCTGAAATTCCGGCCAACACGGCGCCTACGCCGTGCGTTGCTAACGTTTCGAACGGCCTGATGCCTTCTTTTACTTCTCTGCGAATATTTCTTTGCAATCGGAGCAAAGCTTTGACTAAATCGCCTAAAGTTTTTGGAATCTCGAGTTCATCATCTTCTTGCTCCTCATCCTCGTCGCCCGTCTTCTTTTCTGCTTCGAGCGTAAGAATATTGACGTATTTATCGATTAAGTGCACCATTGGATCGTCCTCGCCTCCAGTCATGACAAAATCGCTTCTTAAGTTTTTCAACGGGAACGTTCGAAAATCAGCACCTGCTCGTTTATGCGAAGTCACCGTATTTCCAAAGCTACCTTTACCAAACACGTACCCGTACGTCCCGTACCACGTGTTCCCACTACTCGCGGGGTTCAACAATCGATACTCAACTCCGTATTTCTGCGAAACGTCCTCCACGGAAACCTCTCTCGCTCTCAACGTGTAGCAAATATTCTCCCACAAACCCATCAATTGCGATCCGCTCAACACCATCGATCCCGCCTCTCGTCCGTTGATACGTTTTAAGTGTCCACACCCATTTCCGTGAAGTAATCCGTGCAACAAATGCGTCTGATGATCGACAATCGAACATTCTTTATCGATTTCTCCACACACCGTACACACTCTTTCACCTTTCGGCACGGCGCAGCAACACAACTGACAGACTCTTTTCCCGGCCAACTCTGGTTTTCCTCTCGTTTTAAAATCCGTGTGGACGATGAAGTGCCACTGTTTTTTGTTCACCGGGTGATGATGCCACCCGATACATTTACAGCAATCGCAGTGTATGCATTCTTCGTCTTCTTCGACTTCTGTGGACTCTTCATATATCCGCAAAACTGTCTCGTGCGCCGGTTGGTCTTTCGAAGTCGAAGGCGTCCTCAACACGAGAGTGTACCCCCAAATCCCATCTTCCGTCGCTCGCGCGTCTGGCGTCGCGAGTTTCAGAAACTGTTTAATGTTTAATCGAAACGGACCAAAATATTCCACCTTTCGTTTAATCCAAGGCGTCGGTTCCGCGATATTCACCTTCTTTTTTCTCTCCTCCTCGTCCTCTGTGGTCGTATTCCTAGGCCCCCCACCGCCAGCAGAACTTTGGGTGGTACTTCTCCCGGACCTCATCGAAGCAGCCATAAATCGCTTCCTCTCTCTCTCTCTCTGTGTCTGTGTGTGTGTCCGTGTGTCTCGCGCTCAACCGAGGGTGGTGGGTTCCCCCAGCGCCGCCGAGAGGCACGTCGAATTATACTATATCGAACGTCTGCTGCCCTTTTTTTTTCTGGGTGGAAGACAAAAGGGAGAAAAGCGCTCGCCTCTAAAACTCAATTGAGGTTAACAAAAACACAAAATTCAGCAATTCACAAAGATCGGATATCGATTTTCAATCTTCTGTTGTCTCTTCAAATTGAAGGAAAAAGGGAGAGCAGCCAGGGAGTTTGAGAAGAGGAGGGTGTGTTTGCGCGTGTTTATGCAACAACAAATAGCTCTCGTCGCTCTCTCTCTCTTTGATGATGATGATGCAAAAAAGGGCGTGCAATTGATAAGAGAACGCAGAGAGAAGAGGGTTTAGGGATCACCATTTTTCGACTTTGGCTTCGCTTTTTTTGTGTTTCCACGCAACAAAAAAAGAGCAGATATGTTGCTTCTTAACCCACCATCCCGGCCTTTTGGAGGAGGACGCGCGGTGATGACGACGATTGGCAACAGCGCCGGTAGTGCCGCTACTGTTCGAACATCTTCTCGCGTTGTTTTTGCGTCCACGTCTTGTGCGTCTTGCGCGTCTTCTACGTCTTCTCGTCGTCGTCGTCGTTATCATCGGTTGTGGAAAAAAAGTTTAAACGAAAAAGCGTCGACGACGACGGCGGCAAGAAGCGCAAACGGGAAAGGAGAGAGCAATTTATTAAACGCGACGACGAGAGGGTGGATGAGTATTTCTTCGAACGCATTAGAAAGAGGAACTTTTAGAGGAAAGCGACGACAACAACACGCCCCGGTGTCGGCGTCGTCCATCGATGGCGCAGGAGGAGGAGGAGGAAGCAGAGGAGGAAGCAGAGGAGGAGGAAGCAGAGGAGGAGGAGTTGGGAATACACAACAGAACAACAACAAAAACAGAGGAGGAAAAAGCAGCAAAAGAGAGGTGATGAAGAACAAAACGAAAAAAGGACAACACCGGACGCAAGGCGTTTTAATGAGCAGAGGAGGAAAAATTTTTACGAAGAAACGATTACCGGAACCTCTGCGGTTTATGTCTGGAATTTGGGACCGATCGTTCGATGAAGAAAGCGAGGAGGAAGAGGAGGAGGAAAACGGGGACGAGAAGAAAAGAGAAGAGGAGAGAAAGAGGAAACGGTTCGGGTACTTTGGCGCGCTGATATTGCAAATATCCTTGGGCGCGTTTTACTGTTGGTCGTTGTTTTTGGTGCCTTTAGAGTTCTCGTTGAATGTCGGGAGGGCGCAGTTGTCGGCGATATTTTCGTTGGCGACGTTGTTTTTTACGCTGTCTCTGTCGTTCATAGTGCCCTCGTTGATATCGAGGATTCGGCCGAGAACGATGTGTATTTTAGCGACTATATTGGCGACGAGTGGCGTGTTCATGGCGTCGTTTTGTTCGACCGCGATGTCGATTTTTCCTTTATATATCGGGTTTGCCGGTCTATTTGGCATCGCGTGTGGTCTCGGGTACGGGTTATCGCAGCAAATGTCCTCGTTTGCACCGTTTGGACAAGGGTTAGGGACTGGACTAGTCACCTCGGCGAGAGCCTTTGGCGCTTTCGTGTACGCGCCGTTGATTGAAAAGAAGCTGGATTTTTACGGCCCGGACGTTGCGTTGAGGAACTTGTCTTACGCGATTGCCGTTTTAGGTACCGTAGCGTCGCTGTGTTTTCACAAAGCATCCATAGATATTCCTCTCGGCTTACGACGAAGAAATAAGTTGGCGGTGACGGATTTAGAAACCTTGCGAAGATTGACCGATTTGCGTCCGCACACGATCAAGATGTGGTTCGTAAACACCCTGGGATGTTTTGCAGGAATCTCAGTCATTTCGCAAGCTGCGGTGTTGTTACTGTCTAGAGGGGACGCCACCGTTTCCGCGAACGTTGCCGCTGGCGTCATGTACGTCTCTTTGGCGACAACTGCCGGAAGAATCATAGGAGGGTCACTTTGCGATCGCTTCAAAGCAAAATCGGTTTTAATATTCGCTCCGTTAATCACCGCCGCAGCTATGTTTTGGGCGAGCAGCACCAGTAGTGCCATCATCGGCTCTGTCATCATGCCACTCTCGGCAATTCGATTCGCGTTACTCGCGACTGGATTATCTTACGGCATTTTACAAACCGCCGTGCCTTGCGAAGTCCGACGGGTCGCCGGCGACGGTGACTTTGCCCGAGCCTACGGTCGCATCTTCACCGGTTTTTGCGTCGCCGGTTTCTTCGGTCCGTACGTCAGCGGGATCTTATTCGATGCGTTCGGAACCTACCGCGTCGCCTTCCAAGTTTCCGGATTAGCCAGTCTTCTCTCCTCCGTAGCCGCGACGACGCTCAAAGGCGAAGCAGCTGTCCTCAGGGAGAAGAGAGCGATGGAATTGAGAGCGGTCGAAGCCGCGGCGAGAAACGATACGAGGTACGTCGATTGCACGAGAACCAAAGAGAACGAGTGGGGGTCCATCGAAACGTAAGGGCAAAGAATGTAATAGTGTATTTGTATACGAGAGTAATGATAGTATCATGTCGCTTGTGATTATTGTTTTGGTCTGTTTCTTTTCGCAAAAATCAAAGGCACCTCAAAAAAAAACATTCTTCGTCGTTCCCACGACTCAAAGAATACGAAAACTCTCGTCTTCTCTCTCATCCTCTCGCCCGTCCTTTTGTCGTAAAAGAAGAAGAAAAAGATCTCCTTAAAAGAAGAATATAAGAATGGAGGACGACGACCCGTTCGATTTCAAAATCGGCGTGGAGAAAAACGCGCTGAATTCAGGGAAAAAAACCACTACCGAGGCGATGATGAAATCGATGATGATGAAACCGTCGTCGACCACGTTGGAATCGTCGTCGTTTACGTCGTTTGGAGAAGAGGAGAAGAAAACGATGACGATGAACGACGGAGTAAAGGGCATCCCCGAATCGAAAGCCCCGTCGTCCACAAAAACGGATGAGGATCAAAAGAAGAAGAAGAACGATGGTGATGATGATGCGAAAGTAAACGCAACCATCGAGTCTTTCAGCACGGAAACGAAAGTCATCTTGACAACTTTAGGCAAAATTCTCGAACGCTTGGAGGCGTTAGAGTTAGTTGCGTTGAGAAATGCGAAGGAAGTCGCGCGGGTGGAAAACGCTCTGCACGGATTCATCGTCGGACAAGCGAGGAAAGAAAACGGGAAAGAACCGATAACGAGCGCGAATTTGTTCGCGGTAGTTGATTCGTCAGAAGAGGAGGAAGAAGAGGAAGAAGAAGAAGAGAAGATTGAAGAGGAGATTAAAGAGAATATCGTTCTCAGAGCAGGGAGCGGGCGAAGTAGAAGACCGCCGACGCCTGAAGGCGCGCATCATCCTCCGCATTATCCTCCGCATAATCCCCCTCCGCACCATCCTCCTCCTCCTCACGCGCATCATCAGCACCACCAGGATCCTTACGGTCCGCCGTCATTCGCGAGAGGAGGAAGAGGCGGTCCTCCGCATCCGCATCCTCCTCCTCCTCCGCACGAGAGAAGCGGGTCTCCCTCGGGGGAGTCCGCCGCCCATTACCCGGGCATCGACCATCATCTTCATCCTCATCCTCATCGGTCGCCTCCGCCGCCGCATCACGGCGGTCCTTCATCGCCACCTCCACACCACGGCCATCCACCTCCGCCTTCACACGTGCAGCACGATCCGTACGGAACGTATCACCCATCTCCTCCTCCTCCTCCCCAAGTTCTCGCGAGCTCGTATCCATCTCCTCCGCCTCCGTCGCCGCCTCAAGTCCAAAACGAAGACATCCCTTTGGACGTCATAGTCGGCGAATTCGCGTCCATGGGATTCACGCGCGACGAAGTCATGACAGTGCTTGGAAAAATGGAAGCTAGGAACGAGCAGAAGGAAATGAATTCGATTCTAGACAAACTCATGGCGGGCGAAGGCAAATTGTAAAAGTAATATCAATAAAACAAACACAACGTCATTAAAGTACAATTTTTTGCTACAACTTCCACTAATATCCTAACTTTTCCGCGTTTGAGCCGAGCTCCTTCTTAACCGCCTCAAAATCTCCAATCTCGTGCTGACGCGTGACCGCGTAACACTTGTGCGTCGTAAACATCCACTCGGCGAATTTATCCGGCGTGTCGTACATTTTCGCATTTTCTCTCAACTGCTTCTCGGATTCGATTTCCCTCTCCTCTCTGGCTATTAAAGTTTCCTTGGACAATCCCGAATCTCTCGTCGAAACGAATCGGATTTGCGTGTCCTCATCACCATTCCCTTCTAAAGGCATCCCCCACACCCACTCAAACGCCGCTTTCACTCGTCGCATGTGAAACTTAGACGTCACCACCTCTACGTTTTTCCACCCCCTCGGAATAGCGTGCACGTACCTGGTAAAATACGCGTTACCGATGGTATCCATGCTCGACGTATCCTTCAAAATCTTCCCGGGATGGACGTCGTGCGTATCGATTAAATATTCTGCCATCATCGTCGATTCGTGATAAATAAATCCTCCTTTTTGTAACGGAGGTGGTTTATGCGGCGTCGCCGATCCGGCTATGCATATGTACGCTTTCTCGTTCGCTTTTTTATGCGCCTCTGCGCAATAGTCCAAACGCTCCAGGACCCACTCGGGAAGCCACAAATTATCTGGAGTAAATCCACCGGCTACGACTACGATTGCATCTAAGGACGACGACGAATTATTGTTCTCGTCGTTGTTGTTGTCCTTGCGTCGTTTACCTCGCATCCATCCTTCCTCCGTCCCGAGAGAAGAATACGAAGATTTTGAAAGATATCGAAAACGAGAGTGATGATGTTTCCCGCAAAAGCTGCTCCTCTTCTTTCCCCCAAAAAACAAAAAGCTTTTCACACCGCTTTTACTGCTCCTATTCCTAGTGTTGGCACAAAATAACGCCGCCGCTGCTGCTCTCGTCGTCGTCATCGTTCTCGTTCTCGTTCTCGTTCTCCTCGTCTCTACAAGCAGAAGAGAAAAAAGAAGAGTCACACACAAAACTAACGAACTTGATGAAAAATAAAACCACTCGTGTCTTTTTCGCTTTTTTTGTTCTTTTTTCCTCTTTTCGTTTGCCTCCTTTTGATCGGAAAATTCTCTTCACTCTTTTCTCTCTCTTTTAACTAAAATCAAATATGTTTGCTGCGAGATTGCTGAGATTGTCTTCTCCTTCTAAAAAGACGACGACGACGTCGTGTTCGGCGGCTGCTCGATGCGTGGGAGCAGCAGCGTTTGCGAATACTACTAATAGTCTCAGCGGTGGTTTTGCGAGAACAACAACAGCGCTTCTTCTTCAAAATCATCATCATCATCGGCGTTTTGGGAATTTTGCATTTTTGCCGGCGCATCAGAGGAGTACTTTTTCTTCTTCTTCTTCTTCTTCTTCTTGTAAAACTTCTTCTTCCGCGAGTTTCGAGGAAAAGGGAAACGACGACGACGCGAAACAATACCAATTACGGAAGAATCAAAGAAGAGGAGAGGAGCGTGGTGGTGTTAGTATTGGCGGAAGAGGAAGATTTTTAGGAAGGAGATCGTTCAGTGCGGATGCTGGTTCGTCGTCGTCGTCCGAGGAAAGTGAAGGCGTCGTAACGACCACCTCTTCTTTGTCTTCTTCGTCTGAGAGCGCGCGATTGTCGGCGATTTTGAGAGCGGAGATTAAACACGAGGCAGAATCGTACGAACAGTCGGAAACGGCGAAAGGTGGACCACCGGATGGGTGGACGCTGAGCGAAAGAGAAGGGGATTGCGACGTGTACTTGTCCAAGGAATTTGGCGAAGACGAGGAGATTTTGGTGCACTTTTCCGCCTCGGACGATCCGATGGAAACGGAGTACGGACGAGACGACGATAACGGCGTGGACGATGTCATCGACGAAGGTTTAGGCGACGAGGATATCGAGGAGGAGTTTTCTGTGACTGTTTCGAAGACTGGAAGCGGGAAACAGTTGGAATTTTTTTGCGTCACGGATGGCGAGTTGATTGAGATTCAACACGTTCAATACGAAGGTTTCGAATGGAACGAAGGAGGAGGAGGAGAAGGAGGAACCGGTGGTGGTGATGATGATGCAGAAGGCGAGGGTATTTTATTTGACGAAGAGTTTGACGACAACAACTATCCCGGGCCGCATTTTGAGGACCTGGATAAAGGCGTCCAGGATGCTTTTTTATCGTATTTAGAAGAGAGAGGAATAAACGCGGCGTTGGCGGATTACATCGTCGAGAAGAGAATAGATAAAGAACAGAAAGAGTATACGAGTTGGTTGGAAAAAGTCGCAGACTTTCTCAAATAAGAATAGTAAACGTGTGATGTAATATACTTGTCCTTTTATACAGGCGAGAGGCGCCTCGTTCCGATTCGTTTTCTAAAACTTGTTTGCTATTCGTATTTTTACAATTTTTCGCGAACCATGGCGGTACCGAATAACTCCCACGTTCGCTTTTCATTACCTCGCGTTCGTTTGCGCGCCGGTAAGTACTGTCGAACACATATTTGGATCCAGTTATCCGTGCCGTTGCTCCCATTCAAGAGCGTATGTTTTCTAGTTCTCAGCTGGTGCAACGTCGCCCTATTCGCGCTCAAATCGCACGGGGGCAACCCTCTCAAGAAGTACTTACCTTCCTCTGGCGATACCGTCACGCGCAAAACGCCCGTCGCGTCTTCGACTAATATTTTGAAAACGTACTCCCATTCGTTCGTGACTGGATTTTTCACGCACCACTCCTTCTCGTCTTCCGGCCAGAACTTTTGCGCTCGAACGTATAATCTGTGTCTATTCGGTGCCTCTTTTAAAAGCGCGGATCGAATCGTATCCCATTTCACTTGCGGATGCATAATCATGGTAACGTTTGGTGCATCCACGCCTACGTTTGGCGCCCAATTCGCTACGATATTAGCCTTTTGACGAAACTGAACTTGGTCCAACCACGTCGGATGGCCTTTCGCTTCAACCATCCATTTTGAATTTGCGAAGAAAGCGCCGTTTAACTGCGCTCCGTGAACACCCGCGGTAAGATTTCTTAATTTCACCCACTGCCCTTTCTTTGGCATCTCGTCGCTAAAATCAAAGCCTCGAATGTACACCGGAAACGCCGAGCCGTAGGATACGGCGTCTCCCATTTCTTCGAGCATTCGTCTCGTCGACGGCGGGAAATCCTGGCCTCGTTCGATGACATCTTGCGTTGGATTGATGTCTTGATCTATTGGAAGCCAATACATGGGCCCGAGCGCCTCCGCTTGGTTCGTATCGTCCACGAGCTGCGGAAAATCCGGCGTCGATAAACTCATCGGCGCCGCATCAGAACCGTCCCAAACGAAAATCACTTCCGGATACCCGTCTCTGTACCCAACGTCTAATATCTTCACGTGCAAATCGTAATTTCTTTCTCGCTGAATATCTTGAATCCTTCTGTCGTACTTCCCTAAATACGCAATCTTTGGCATTCCCAAACATTCCGGCGTGTTCTTCCACGCGATTAAATTTTCAATCCTTTGTTGATCCTCGTCCGTAAACGTTATATCATTGGACGATCTCTGCTTCGCACTATCTGCATCCACAATCTGCGCCGGTTCGCCGCTAAACAGAACGAAGTGCGTTTTCGAATACGCGTTCCCGTTCGTAAACTGGCCTATTTTCGCGACGAACTGTATCGTCCCTTCCTCTCTTCCTCCTCCGTAGTGTTGGTTATTTCTACTATTCGGTCGGTAAAACGACACCTCCAACCGATGAAATCGAATCACATCTCCAACCTGCGCTAATATCGGTAAATCTTCCTTCTTATTCGCGAAGCACGCGATTTCAATGAACGGTGGATTCACTCGTTTCATCCCTTTCCTCGGCTTCATCTCGTCCCCGTTATAATCCGAGTTTAACGATTCGTCGAACAGTTTGAGTTTTAAATACGTATCACCACTTCTCGTGATTTGAGGTTGATATTTCTCCGCGACGATGCCGTATACGTGCGCGCGTTGCGTTTTCACGTTCGTTTTCTCCTCGATTTGATACAACTCCGCCAGGGAGAGGTACTCGTACTTCCCTCCCGTCGCTCTCTTCGACGCCATTTTCTTATTCGATGTTGTTGTCTGTACACAAACAGGTGTTTGAATTTTGAGACGAAAAGAAGAGAAAAGTGAGGAAAAAAAAAAAAAAAAAAAAAAAAAAAAAAAAAAAAAAACAAAAAAAGGACGACACACAAAACAAAAAAAACGAAAATCAAAATTTTTTCACGTCGTGCGTCTTCACTTCATTCGAGTGCCAAAAGCAGTGGTGGAAGGGGAACGCGGGGTGAACGCGGAGAGAAAGAGAGAGAAGGAGAGAGACAGACAGAGAGAGACTTTTATTATTGCGAGTGGTGGTTTTCGACGGGGCTTTCTTTCTTTCTCTCTGAACAACAACAAGAAGAAGAAGAGACAAAAGAAAAGAATACGAGAGAATTTTTAATAACGTTGGACGTTGGAGAGGCACCCGGAAGAGAAAAACGCAGAGGCAGTCAACATCATTTCAGAGAGAGAAAGAGATACGATGAATACTCACGAAAACAATCAAAACGATACAAACGACCAGCACGAAAGAAGAGAAGAAGAAGACAACAACAGCGAAGAGAAAACGGCGTCGAACACGACGGAAACGCGATCGATTTTTACAGGCTCGAATCACACGTACTCGGACCACTCGAGTTCAGACGAAGATGAAGATTTTGCGTCGGTCGGAGACGAATGCGCGGCACGAAATATTACATCGGCAGAAAACAATAAAGAGTTTGACGGCGAAGAGAGCGATTATTACGAACCGAGAGATTCCTTATCGCAATTTTCTGGGTCGGACAGACACTTGGCGGAAGTTTTAGATCGACAGTTGAGCGCGATGGGCCAATCGTGCGCGGACGAAAACTCGTTAGACCCGGAAGACTTGAAGGCGCCGAGCGTACAAACCGACCCGACGAACCCGAACAACGATATTTTGAATTCAGATATGGATGAAAGCGTGAGTGGAGGCGGGACGCCGAGAGGGATAGAAGCGGAGTTGCGAGATCCCACGAAGTTTACGCTAAAGAATTTAGACACCGGGGCGGAATATTTAGTCGGAGAGGAAGCGGCGAACGCTTTGTTGCACAAGAAGAAGAAAGAAAAAAGCGGCGGCGGCGAGAGGAGGAGCGAAGACAGGGAAAATGCACCAACAGTGACAGACTTAACGACTGGGACAGTCATGTCTGTGGTGGAAATGGAACGGAACGTAGCTATTGAAGCGGTGACGTCGCCGATTTTGAACGAAGTCGAGAGGAGAGAACGGCTGTCGATGAAAGAAGAAGGAGGAGAGCAAAGCGAAGACGACGGTAAGACGAAGAAGAAAGGAACGAGTAGCACAACAGCGGACGTCGTCGGTGATAAAAAATCGACGACGAAACCTAGGAATCCCGGCCGGTGGTTGAAGAAACGATCGACCGAGGCTTGGAATAAAACGAAGGAGGTGAGTAAAATCGCGGCGGAGAAAATCGTAGAGACCAAGTCGCAGTTGCAGCATTCGCTCGAGGATCGCAAACAGGAGAGAAGAGCGCAAGAGGAAGAGAATAGCTCACACCACGCTCAAACTATAGTCAAACCTGGTTGCGAAGAAGTTGGTCAGTACCTCAAAGTGCACGTGAATAGGAAAGGGTTCAAAGATTTCTCAAAAGTTAAAGTGATTCAAAGCGTCAAAGGCCACGAAGGCGCCGTCTGGTGCATGAAGTTTTCGCGAACTGGCAAGTTCTTAGCCACAGCTGGTCAAGATAGAATTGTTCGCGTGTGGACTATTCAGTGCATGAAATCAGAAGCGCCGGAAAATGCAGACGAGTCGGAAAATTACCACGAAGACGGCGAGATCAAAACGTGTTCGTTCAAAAAGCGTGGAGAATCGATGTTCAAAGACGTTCCGTTGCGCGCATACGTCGGTCACAAAGGGGACGTGTTAGATCTGTGCTGGTCGCACACGGATTGGTTGCTTTCTTCGAGCATGGATAAAACCGTTCGATTGTGGTACACGACTATGAATGAATGCTTGAGAATTTTCGCGCACCAAGATTTCGTAACTGCGATTGATTTCAACCCGGTGAATGATAAATACTTTGTCTCTGGGAGTTTAGACGGTAAGTTGAGATTATGGAACATTCCCGATCACAGAGTCGTTGACTGGGTGGATATTGGAGAAATGGTTACAGCGGCGTGTTTTCAAAGCGATGGTAAATGCGTAGTCGCCGGATCATATCGGGGGAAGTGTCATTTTTACCAAACCGTCGGCTTCAAGTTTGAGTATCTCACTTTGCTCGACATTCAAAATCGCCGGCAAAGAAATCCGATGGGCAAAAAGGTTACCGGCTTACAATTCTTTCCCGGTGACGATCGCAAGTTACTCGTCGCATCGAACGACTCGCGGTTAAGAATTTATGACGGTTACCAGTTGAAGACAAAGTATAAAGGGCATAAGAATAAGAATTCGCAAATCAAAGCGACGTTTAGCGAACGCGGTGACTTTATAATTTGCGGTTCCGAAACTGAGTACCTTTTTGTTTGGCCGACGGTGAATACTTTCATCCCGAGCGCATTTCATGGCGGATATAAAAAAGACAAACACGCGACGTACGAAACTTTCGCCGCACAAACCGACATCGTTACGACGGCTGTATTCGCCCCAGAAGAAGTCATCATGGCGCGAATGCCAGAAAATGAAAAGAGCGCTTACGTATCGAGAAGAAAGTCCGATCAAGAGGAGATTGAGAGCTTGCGAATACTAGCGGCGAAAGAATTGAGTGAACAAGTAAAACAGTTGCGAATGAACTCCGAGGGAAACGAGAAAAAAGACGATAAAAAGGATACTCCGGCGTCTTCGTCAAATAGCATAAAAGCTCAAGCGTCGAAATGGGCTTTGGAAATCGCCGAGGCCAAAAAAACGTGCGAAGCGAGCTTTCGCAAAGCCGCTGGTCTCGGACAAATAATAGTTACCGCTGGTTACAGCGGTGAAATTAGAATATTCGAAAACTGTGGACCACCTGAGCAGCTGTCGTCGTCTCAGGTTGGGAAGTCTTCAAATAAAGAGTGAATGGACACTGAATTAGAAATAAATCGTCACGCACTACCAAAAATAACAATGCAAACATGTCGCTAAAACTATCGACTAAAAGTATCTAATCGTCATCCGGTACTAACCCGGTTCTAAATCTAAACCCACCACTACTATCATTCTCTCGCGTTCTAGGAGTAGGCTCTGCAGACCCTGCGTTTATCCTTCGCATCGCAGCTATGACGTCATCTCTCCCTTCGGATTCCTTTGTGTTCGTATTCATCGTCTTTGCTTGCGGCGCAGATCTTGCGAGGCGAGATTCTAACGCTGCATTTGCAGCCCGTAAACCCATCTCTCGTCGCTCGGCATCTTTCAACTTCACACGAAAGATTGCAGTTTCTTTTTCCATTTCCGCGAGTAACTCGTGAATCGAAGTGATGAGCCGAATTTGCGCCTCGTCGATAACAACTCCGTCCTCTTCTCCATTCTCATCTTCGTCGTCGTCGTCCTCTCCGTCTGAAGTAGCGGCGCTCTCATCGGGATTATTATTGCTACTACCACCCGTATCGCCACTCGCCAATCGAGTTAAAGCATCTATAAGTTCTTTTGTTGTCGCGACTGCTTCGCTCGTTCTCGTCTCGCACACAAAATCTGCTTCGGACGTGGACATTTCGAGAAACTCGTTTTGTTGTTCTGCTTCTGCCGAGCGTAAAGACGAAGACACGTTTTGCTCCTGAGATACGGGTTTAGCTTGCACCTGCTTCAACCAGCTCTGTAACATTTCAACGATGGGAACGTCTCCACTTTCAATCAGCGCTTGGATCGCGTTCGATTGTCCAACGCGTCTTTGCATTTCCCTTCTCTCCTCGTTCATAGCTTCCGCGAGATTTTGATAGTATACCCGATCCTCGTTTGCTACATACAAAGCTCGCTCTAACTCTTTCGATCGCTCCAACGCATCCGTTTGCGTGTTCTCGTACAAGAATAACTTTGACTTGTATTCTAAAACAACTTCCTCCAATTCGACTACTTCTCTCGCTAACTCGTTCGCGCGTTCTCGAGTTTCGATATACCCTCGCCTTGAAGCGTCTCTGTCGTTTGAGATGCTCTGTTGAACGCTCGAGTGTAACATCATCTCGCTCGAAAGCTTGTTCAATTCGTTTTCCAACGCCGTACTTCTATTCTTCGCATTGTTGAACGCGCTCGTTAACGATTCGTTTTCTTCCATCAAACTTTCGATGATCTTTTGGTTTTTATCCATCCCGCGCTTGAGACTTAATTTTTCAGTCGTCAAATCGTCAATCATGTTTTGCAACGAGGTGATTTCGTCTTGCTCGAGCTTGGACATTCCGTTACCCGTACTAATACCACCAAACGGTGTCAGCGTTGAACCTCTGCCGAGCATATCTGAAATCGAAGCCTCTCCTCCCATTTGTTCCTTCCTCCGTTTGGATTCTAAAATTCCCCTCTCAAAACTCGAGAGCCGTTGTTCTTCATTTTTATTCTTCTCCCTCTCCAAAAACTTGGAAAAAGAGTACGGCACGTCGTCGGCGTCGTCGTACCCATCCTTCTTCTTCGTCGGGCGGAAAATCGCTTCTAACTCGTCCATCGGCACGTCAATCGTGGCTTTCTTCTGCTTCGTCGGTGGAGCCATTTTCTTCTCCGGAGTCACGAATCGATTCACGTACTCTTCTGGATCGAAACTTTCATCCAACGACGACATCTTCTTTCTATCAATGTCAGCGTCCTCTTGCTCTTCGAAGCCACGCATATTCATCTTTACCGGCGGCGTCGCCTCTTCTTCCATCATACTACCCCCAGCCGCATTGTAACTCTCGTCGAAAGAAAATCGAGGCGGAGGCGGGGACATAAACGCCGCAACGCCTCCTTCTTCTTCTTCTTCCTCCATTCCGCGTCGCGGTTGTTCAGCTGGAGCGGCAGGTTGCATCGGCGATGCGTGCGCGACAATGTCTTCTTCACCCTTAGTATTACCATTACTATATCTTACCGCATCTGGTGCCATCGTAAATGCAAACGTTTCGGTCGTATTCGCTGTTTCTTCTTCTTCTTCGTTTGTCGTCGGCGTCGTCGTAAAAGTCATTTTCATCGAGTCGTCACTTTTTGGTTCATCACCATCTGCAACTAAAAATGGTGGTTTCGACGCCACCCTTTCCCCTAACGCGTTTTGGTGGTCCTCGTTCTTCGCAAAATTCAAACCAGAGATTGAAGAAACGTCCTTCTTCTCCTTCTTCGCCGCTTTCTTCTTTCTGTACGCGTCCAACTGCACCGTTGTTATGATAAGAAGTGAACACAACAAAACTCGTTAATAATTACATCCATCAAAAGAAGAGACGTTTGTGGGAAAAAAAAGAGAGAGAAACATATGCGCGTACCTTGGCCCGTCCCGCGGCTTTCGCGCTGTTGTTGTTGCTACTCATCGGGCAAAAACGATGTAATGAAGAGAATACTTTCTCTTTCAGACAAAACCGCCGCTCATTATTTTAAATCCGTGATGCGTGCGTTTATGTGTGCGTGTGTGTGTGTGATGCATTCTTTTCTTTGAAGCGTGGGAGACGAATCCCCTACTTCTTTTGCCCCCTCGGAGACAGACATCACATCATGACGAACAAAAACAAGAACAAAAACAAGAACGAGAATAACATGAACAACTCGAAAGAAGAAACCGAAGGGAGGGACACGCCTCTCTCTTTATACTCCGCGATCGTCGGAGGGGAAGGGCAGGATTTCGTGGCGACGACGCTGAGCACGAGCGCGCAGGTGTGTGACACGTTATAAACGAGAGCGTTTTAGATTTCATTTCCCCATTTCCCCGGATTTTCAATCGTGTTGTCTCTCTCTTTGCTCTCTCTTTCTCTCTCTTGCGTTGGTACGATGATGATAAGCGTAATAAATTCTGATTTCTTCTTCTTCATCTTCTTCTTTTTATGACGATAACAGGTCGAAGCGGCGGTGCAAAAAGTCCAATCCTCGTGCGCGTTAAAAAATGCCTCCGGATGCGAACAATACCTCGGCTTGTTGGATCAGTTGGAGATTTCGCGACCGCTGGCGTATAAAAACATCTTGGACGACGCGTCGGAAGAATTACTGACTAGGATTAAAATAGCACCGCAAGGAAATTTATTGAGTTTATTGCAAGCCTCGTTCCCGTTTATCGGCATCGAGGAATTGAAACGGATCCCGTTGACTATTCTCGAAAGATTGAGTCCGGTGCCGGCGAACTATTTGAAACTGATATCGAGGGATTTGAGTATTTTTAGGCAGTGCTCGTTGAAAGTGCAGAGACAGGTGTGGGCGATGGATAAGGGGACGCTGAGGAAAAATTTGTCGAGCGTTTTAGATTCGTACGGAGAGGAGAAGGAGGTTGTGAGGAGACACTCGTCCATCGAGGACGTGCAGTTGGCGCCGTTAGTCCCCGAGGAGGATTGGAGCGCGCCGAGGAAAGAGTCCGAGGAAGACTTGGGTGGCACAGGAAGACAATCGCGCGGAAAACAAGTAGCGACAGCAGTAGGGGCGTCGAAGATAGCGAATAGCAAGAAGAGTAGTAAAGCGAATGCAATGCAAGCAAGGAAAGAGGCGAGTAAGAAAGCGACGACGACGGCAGGGGCGAAGACAACGAGCGCTGCCGCCGCAGCTGTCGCGGACGTAGTCGACAACAAGGACGTGCAACCAAGGCGAATATTGCGGGGGAAATCTCCAGCAATTCATCGTTTACGTAAGGTTGTCGGCGATAACATCACGCTGTATAATGCCGTCGTCCGAGAGATCCGGACGAGGTATGCCAATACCGGGGATCCTTCGACGTGCGCGTTACGCTCGCAATTTCTCATGGCATTTCACGACGACGAGGTGCAAGAATTGTGTGAAATTGATCCCTCACACAGACTCGCGTGGCTCATGGATGCCTGCGTTCGCGACAGGTACTTAGATAATAGAAGATTATTAGAAATGGGGAACATTCTAGACTCTGCGGAGTTAGCCTCGAGGAACGACGTGAAGAATAAAGGCAAGGGGCAACCGCCAAAGAAGAAATTAAAAGTAAAGTTCACGTTTGGTGCTGCCGCGAAACCAACCGTTTCGGAATCAGACGGAGGCGCATCGGCGGTTTCTCGCGTTCAAAAGATTGAGGATGTGGTGGAACCAGCGGAAACGATTTTAGGGGACATGGGAATGATTTTACGAGATCCTCCGGTGTTTCACTTGCTTTTACACGAGACCATGCGCACGTTACAATTCGTGGTGAAAGACGAACGACAACCTAAAACCGATACGAGATTGAAAAAGTTGGCAAAATTTGTTTGTTTAGCGCTTAATTCAAGAGAATTGTTGCAAAAAGGTGATATGGCTGTGGTATCCGCGGTACCTCCTGAGATTTTAGGAACATTTTTCCCGATGCTCGCCGATTTAATGATTGAAAAAATGCTCTCGGAAGATTCCGACGACGAAGATGAGTCAGACGATGAAGAGGCGAAGGAGGTCGACGATGCGGATGATAATGGCTCCGACGAAGCTTCCGACGAAGCTTCCGACGATGAGGACGACGACGAGGATTTGGAAGAAAAGATTGAAAAACTGGCGGAGATGATTACAGAGTCACCGGCAATTCGCAAGTTTGCGCTCATGTACGGAATAATTTGCTTGAAAGCTCCGGATAAAATCTCCTGCAAAGCGGCGAGATTAATGTTTGAATCCGTCGCAAAAGCATCCAAAGACATCGACGTGGTTGATGACAAAGACACCTATCTCATGCTCGCTACGCGAGTGCGCGGTATGTGTAGTGTGAACCTCCCTCAATACAAAACAAAAGGCAAGAGGAAGAAGAAGAAGAAGGAAACGAATGGTTCGCAAAACCCTATGATTCCTTTCAGCTCTTCAAATCAGGTGTGGCGAGCTTGCGTCGGCATTGCTTTGACGAAAGCTTCCATTGGTTCGTACGATATCCACGAAAAAATATTGGACATTCTAGCGGAAGCGTCGAAAAAATCGAGACGAAATAAAATGTCAGCGGAAGAATTAGGCAAAGCTGTCGATAAGGTACTCATCGCGACGAAAAAAACGCGCAGGGTGCAGCGAAAGAAGAGAGAAGCGAGCAAAAATTACACGTGGGAATGCGAGCCGTTACCACCGGGAGCGACGGAGGAGAAGCCAGCAGAGAGCAAAGAAACCATCGCGTTGGCGCTTCGCAAACCTGGCGCTGGTTCTCAATCGCCATTCACCATGGACGATCTTCGAACAAAATATTCTGAATTCATGACGAATTTCGGCATAACCGAAAAAGAAGCGCCAGCCTTGTTCGCCTATTTGTCCAAAAAAGAAAAGATGAAGCGCAGTCGAAGTGGTTTAGGCATGACAAAGACGGGAGACGACGACGATAAGAAGAACGACAATCCCGACTCCGAGGACGAAGAAGAGGACGAAGAAGAGAAGAACAGAGAAGAAGATGGCGATACCATGGATGAAGTTACCGGAGACGACTTCGATAACGAAACTGGAGGAGTTGAAGTCAAAGACGATGGCGCTGGTTTAAAATCTCCCGTGATGGACTATTGAGAGAGAGATTTGATTTGAATCGAATCGATTCGTTTGTTTTCTCTCTCGCTTGAGATTTTGTGATGCGCTACTATAGTACCAACTGGTACATAAAAACTAACTAAGGTCATCTATTTTCATCTGAATCGTTTCCAACTCCTTGAAAAACGTAAACAATTCCTCTTTCTTAAACTCTATCGACGTCGTGTCGTTCTTTTCCATGCGAAGCTCCAACACCGCGGTCACTTCGTCTCCTTTATCCGTGTTCGTCGCCGTATTATTTTTACTAGTTTTACTATCATACAAACTAACCTGCGTTCTCCAACACGCGGACTCTAATCTCTTCACCATTCCAAACGTGCCTCTCGCGAAACTCCTCTGTAACTTATCTTTATCTTTCGAAAAAATCTCGTGCATAGAACTCGCCAACTCCGCGCCGCACTCGTATTCCTTCAATAACTTCTCTGCCAAGGCATCCGCCGTCCAATCCTGGCCAACTGCTTTTTTCAAAATCAAGATTGCATCCGTCGCCAATTGCTCGATCAATCTTTCGAGTTTTTTTTCCTCGTCGTCTGAGACTGTTTTGTGGCTCTTTCCTCCTTCTCGTGGTTTGCGGTCGTCCTCACCATCACCGAACAGTTTCGAGTGCAATCGAGCCATCAATTTTCCTGTTTTCCAATTCGTCAAAGTTGACGCAAGGTGATGTCGATGATACGCGTCCACGAGGTGGTCGAGAAACTCTTGAAATCTTTCCGGAGAAGACGAGGAGCACTCGTCGCAGTTACGGACGGCGCTTGCGAATGCAGATGAGGAGGACATGTGGGATGATTGATCGTTGATGAAGAGTTATTATTATGTGAGGACATTATTATTATTACCTATTTGTCCTTTTTATTCTCCTTGGATTTAGCGTACGCGAAATAGGCGCCGGCAACGCCTCCTAACAAGGCGAGTTTACCGCAGGCTTCGCCGAACGTCTCCGGCCACTCAAAGAATCCTTTAATATCGTCCATATTAGGGGCAATCAGTCGTAAGAACAAAGGTCTTTGGGGAATTAAAACGACGTTGACTCTGCGCTCGACGGCTAAGGTTTTCGCCAGATGTTCGCGAATGATGGTTGGCGAGAGTGTTTCTAAAACGTCGCCGCGGATTTGTTCCGTGTTTACATACATTTTGTCGATGTCGCCGTTCAAGACCGGTAAGAGTTGAGACGTGAACATGGCGTCCACGTAGCTGACCCAGAAAGAGTTTTCCTCTTTGTGTTCTTGGATGGATCTCAGTTCGACTTCCTTCGCAGTTTGGCAGTCTTCCTCGGTCGGTCCTTCGCTAATTAACTGTTCAATCTCTTCCAGGGCTACTTTGGAGAGTTTCTCTCCGCTTTTCGGGTCGCACGCGAACACAACCATTATATCGCCTCTGTAAGATTCGCCGTTCGCTGCGTTCGGGTCTTGGTACGCGAACGAGGTGTTGGCGGCACAACTGTATATTTCGCCTCGTTCGAATCGCAGGCGAGCGAGTAAGCGGCGCTCGATGATGGCGGCAGAAATCACCGTGAGAAACTTGCTTCGAACTATCACCTGAGAGCCGGCTAAAGTTGGACCGTTGAAGTCCTCACCTTTTGCGATCGCTGCTTGCTTTAACTTCGCGTCTGGATTTTCAATCATCACCGGAAACGTTAAACTCGCCACGCCTTGATTTTCAATCATTTTCAATCGCACCCGTTTACTGACTGTTTTCTTAGGAAACTCAAACGGTGCCGGTGTGACTCGAGAGAGTTTCTCTTTCGAATCTATCGGGCGCGGAATAGAACCTATGTACTTTTCCAATAAAGGCAAAATCTTTTCTATATCGAACGCGCCGACGAGAACCATCGTAAAATGCGAAGGGTCCACGAAACACTCGTTGAAGAATCTACACGCTTTCTCCGCGTCCATTTTCGCGAGTGTTTTGAGCGTGATAGGTTCTGAAAGATACGAGTTGCCGTACGTCAAAGCGCGCTTGATTTCTGCAAATACTTTCATCGGGTCTCTCTTTGCATTCTTCACCAGCTCTCTTTGTATTTCGCGCAAAACTTCCAAATCGTCCTCGTTGCACTGATTTTCCACATTGTTGGAGAAGATCAGGTGCGTACACTGCAAAAGCACATCGATGTGATCTGGCGACGTTTCGCCAACGATGGATCTCTTATACGTACCTATATTTGGAACAACGTCGACTCTTTTCCCCGCCATGGCGTCGGAGAAAACTTCCGGTCTGTATCCAAATACGCCCAATTCGCGAGCAACAGTACCCGCGAAGATCGCGTCCTTATATTTTTCTTTTGGGACTTCCGATAATCCACCTCTGGCGACGACGCGCATCAAGACTTGGTCGTCCAAAAAGTTCGTGCTTTTCAACGCTATTTTTATGCCGTTCTTCAGAACAACTTCGGTTACGTCTGAAATTGAATGCGTCCGCGTGGATGCTATCGCCGACTCGCCTTCTTTCAGCGGTTGCGGATCCGCCATCAAACGCTCAGGAACGACGAACGTTTCCGAGTTTTCTTCAATTTCTCCGCGTCGCTCCTTTTCCGCCACTCGATTCACTGCTTCCCGTAAATCGTCTTCATTTGTTTTCTTCCTACCTTCCTGTAATCGAATCATGCAGCTTTTTGACACGCTCACTTCTTGCGCGTATTGAAAGACATCCTCCAAGGTGACTTTTTCTATGCAAGCGATAGCCAGAGACGCTTCTAATCCTGCACCGATGACCATGTCGCCGCGTAAGAAGTGTTGCACCAACTCATCGCGAGCGTCCGTGCAATACGTTTGATCTCTTTCCACATACAACTGTTCCATATCCGCTATTTGATTTAACTTGGCGATGCGCAATTCCTGCGCGCTGAATCCAAACAAGCGCGCTCTCGAGACTTCAGTCAAGACGCTCTCGAGTGCGTCTTTCACCTTGCTCGCTTCGCACGTCATTTGTACGGATAACAAAACGCTCGTTCGCGACAAATGTTCAGAAGCGATGCCGGCGCTAAAAAAGTTTGGTTTCGGTCGTCTCATCAGTTTGTACAATCGATTATCCAAACACAATTGGTAACATTCTTGAACAGTTTGTTTGAAAAAATCTTCCGGAGTCGCGATTGGTTTTTGTTCCACGTGAAAGGTTGCGTTGACTACCGTGTTCGATAATTCGCGATCTACGTGACAGCACACGCGCGGTTTTGCGTGTTCTGGAAATGTCGGTCGAATAAATTTCGGCGGCGCAGGAACGTGCTCAGCCGGCGCTAGCGGGGAAAACAATCTGATAATTTTCTCCTTCACCACGCCTACGTCCTCGAAATCGCCGGTGACGATAACTGCCATGTTCTCCGGTCTGTACCACTTGTGGTAAAAGTTACGAAAGATTTCTCCGGGCGCTTTTCGAATAACCTCTTCCGTGCCAATCGGTGAGCGATCAGCGTATAAGCTCCCTTCACACAACGCTTCCCAATACGCTTGCGCTGCTCTCCCTCTCGCGTCTCTTCCCGATCTCCATTCTTCTAACACCGCACCTCGTTCGTTATCGACGTCTTCGTCGGAAATCCGCACTCCCCTCGCAAACTCGCTAAATATCTTCAACGACTCCTCCAGTACGTTCATATCGTCGATAGGTACGGTCAACTCAAACACCGTCTCGTCTGAACTCGTGTACGCGTTTTGACACGCCCCAAACGCGGCGCCGACCGATTCCAAGAAATTCACAATCTGAAACGTTTCGTACGACGTCGTCGCGCGAAACGCCAAGTGCTCAACAATGTGCGCCACGCCTCGCTCTTCCTCGTTCTCAAACACAGATCCAACGTCTACGGCTAATGCTAAAGCCGCTCGCTTTTCCGGTTTCTTACACTGACCGACGAAGTATCGCAAACCGTTCGGCAATCGACCTTCCTCGACGCCGAGTTTATCGAGCGCGCCAGTCGCCTCGTCCTCTTCTCTTTTCAGAGGAGGACCTAACGGTAACACCGTTTTAAAGTGCTTCTCCAAATCGTACTTTGGTATCGCGTTCGCATCTTCTTTCTTCTTCGTCGGTGTCATCATTCTCCCCGCGCGGCTGCTGCTCTCCTCGCTCTCATCATCATCACGTGAATAACTCCCAGATTTCGTCAGGACGTCTTGACTTAACTTCCTCGGCGGCGACGGTGAAAAGAGCGTCGATGTTGTCGTCGAAATCGATTCGTTGTTATTATTTACCAGAGAAGGAGGAGGAGGAGACCGTGGTGGCGGCGGGGGTGGTGGTGGTGCCATCGGAGGAGGAGGAGGAGCGTGGATGCTAAAAGCGGACGATGATGATGATGATTCAACTTTCCCGAGCCTATTCTGCGAGGTTGTCGTCGTCGAACCACCCCCTCGTTCTTCTTTTTCTTCTTCTTCGACTTCCTTCCTGCTACCACCACCCCAAGGAACGAACGCCGGCGCGTTCGCGTTCATGGTTTTATATTTGTGTGTGTCTTTGTTGCGCTCTGATTGGAATGAGGTGACAGGTCTTCCTTTACTGGAAAAAGTCAAGACTTCTTCCATTATCTTTAGTAGTATTACCACTGCTACTGCGATGGTTGAGGGAGTAAAAAAGAGCGAGAGATAATACATCATCGAGTTCAAAAGGCGACGACACTATGACGACGCTGATTTTATCATCGCCTTCTCGTTCGTCTTTGCCCCGTCATCTTTCCGCGCGTGGATGTTCTGAGAGTAGCATTAGGGGAATTCTTGGAACGAGAAAACAACATCGTCGTCGCGGAGGAGCAGCTCCGACCTGGGCTTTAATACCACGAGCGCATGAGAACGAGGAGGAGGAGGAAAATAAGAAGAATAAGTTCGAGTTGCAAAAATCTCCAGCTTTTGGTGCGCCGACAAAGAGGAGGAGAGCGAAAAACGCACCGACGAAACGGAAGCCAGAATTGAGCCAAAAGGAAAGGGCGATGTTTACAGCGCTGAACGCGCGTATTTTGGAATGCGCTTCGGCGGAGCAGATTGGAAAGATTTTGGAAGAGGAAGACGTATCGCTGTCCGATGTGAACGTATCTACCATATTTTCTCTCTTAGGGAGGAAGTGTAACTCGAAGAAGAAGAAGAAGACTAAGACGGATGATGGCGATGATGGTGATGATGATTTGGGCGGATGGAACGCGCTCGCGATTGAGCGACTGATGACGTCGGAGGCGTTTCGGGAGAAGGTGTTGTCGCGGTGCGAAAAAGATGGTTTCTCGAATAGCTCGAGGATTGTATCGACGATATTATGGAGCATAGCGAGAATGAAGCAAGGGAAGGTAGCGTTTGTGGAAAATGGTGGGTTTGAATCGGTCTGGGTGAGTTTAGAGAATGGATTAGAGCGCGTGTGCAAAGAGCAACGCACGCTCTTGTTTGAAAAGATATTTCCGGAATACATGCCGCCGAAATCTTGCGCGAGTATAGTGTGGGCGTATGCAAGCGTAGGAAAAACAGTCATACCTGAACACTTGAGAAATGCCATCGAGTCTATCGTCATAAAGAAGATTAGCGAGTGTAGCGCCGGGGATATCGCCGTTGCGACGTGGGGGTTGACGCGATACGGCGTGGACATTTCCGCGAAGAATCGTAACAAGTATTGGAAGAGCATAAAAGAGCGTTTGCTGGAACCAGAAGTATTTGAGAAAGAGATGCACTTAGAAAATGCAGCGAGATTGGTCTCAGCGAGCGGTGCGGTGAGTAGTGGTTTTTACGCTGATTTCGTGGTTGAATTGGCGAGGAAAGCGGCGAGGGATATGAGCTATAAGAAGAACGAGGGAAAGATGGGGACGCGCGAATATGGACACGTCGTCGCAATGCTCGTTGGTTTAGCGAGTAGTACCAGTAGCAGCGGTACTACTGATAGCGGTGATGGCGCGAGCAAAAGAGAGAGCGAAGAAGATACTGACAGGGCATTGATGGAAGCGTTGGATCCGATATTTGACGAAATCATCATAACGCCACAGGCGTTCAAGCCAAAACAGTTGGCGCAGTGTGCGAATGCGATTACTAGGATTGTATTCTCGCGAGATAAGTCAAATTGGTACAAGGGGCACGATAGTCTACTTGAGAACGTTGGAATCGATATTGGAGATATTGGAGAAGTGCAGAAAATCCAGAATTCTACGCCGAGCGAGGACGAAGAGCGCCTGCGCTCGTCTTCATTTGATGTCGCCATACGAGCTTTGCAAAGTATTTTTCGGGCGTGCACGACAGATGCCGACGTACTCGCACAATTTGAAACGCGAGACTACACGAATTTGCTTTGGGCTGCGATTAAATCGCGCGCGAAAATCCCAGTTGAGTTTCTAGAGCAGTGCGAAGACTACGCGATTGATAATCTGGATGCGCTTAACGAGTTAGATTTGGTATATTTCACGTACAGTTTAGGGAACGCGCAAAATAGCGTGGAGGAGAAGAAGAAAAAGAACTACAACAACGAGACGTATAACCCAACTAGATACCTTGCCTACGCCGTGAGCAGAGCTGAGGAGTTGGCCAAAAATGGTGGCTTTGACGCCAACGTGCACATAGCACCACTTCTCAATTCTTTCGCAAAGAATAAATTTAATCCTGGAATGATGCTCATCGATAAGTGCGAAAAAATCATTCAGAGCGAAAGTTCGGCGCAATCGCTTCGTCCAACCGTTGCTTCACAGATCATGTGGTCGTTTACGAAACTCGAGTACGTCCCGAGCGACGAAACGCTAGAAAAGATTGAAGCTGCATGGCTCAATCCTTCCTCGGACGGACTCAATTTTCGAGACTTTCAGGAAGGATCGTCGTTGCTCATCTGGGCGCACGCAACGCTCGGTAAATTACCGTCTGCTGATCTTTTACTCAAGTTGACGACACCACCTACGAAAAAAGCAGCTTCGTTTTGGACACCCGTCTCGATGTGGATGACTTTTTGGTCGCTTTCGTTACTCTACGCCTGCGTTGCAACCACATCCGAGGGAAAAGCTGTCGTCGAGGCTGCCTTGAACAATTTCTGCGAAAAAATAATCTTACCCAATGGTGGTATTCGCGCCGATTCGCTCGATAAGAAAGGCTTGGGTGCGTGCTACGCGTCCATTCTCCTCTTGAAAGGCACTTCTTTACAAATCGCGGCGAAGGAGGCTATGCCGGGAGATTTCGAGAAAGTTGCCAAAAAGCAGTGGATTTTACAAAAGCGCAAAGATTCGCAAACGTCAAAGTTACAGCAACAAGTCGAAGACTCTCTCAGACGACTCAACGTTCAATTTTTTGAAGAACGTGAACTTGAAGATGGGTTGATGCGCCCCGATTTCTTCATCGAAAGCGCCGCTGTTGAGAATTTCCTCATCGGTCACCGCAAAACACCATCACCGAACGCAAATCTCACCAAGGACATCGTCCTAGAAGTTGACGGTCCGCACCACTTCGCCATCTCCGCCTCGACCGGTCACAGAACTTTACTCGGTTCCACGGCCATGCGTAACTTCCTCTTAAAAGAACGCTTAGGTTTGCGTCTCGGCGTTATTCTCTTCGATGAGTGGGGTCAGTTACAAAGTTCATCGGAACGAGACGAATACGTCGAGAACATTCTCTTAGAAACTAGCGGCGGCGCGTAAATGTGCCATATATAATGTGCCATGTAGGTGTTTGTAGGAATTGTAATTGTAATTGTTTCATAGATGGCGTCGCGAAAAACTGTGTGCTCTTTTCTTTTTCTCTTTTGTCTTCGCATATTTTTGAATTCAAAAATTCTACACTCCTCGTACCCCACAAAAAAAAAGACGAGCGCGAGGCGCGATGTCCTCGAAGGAGTCGGGGGCAGCGCGCTCGGCGGAGGGGTACTACTATTGCAAAGTATGTCAACAGACGTTTTTCGGTACTTATGCGGTCGATTCTCGCTGCATCAACACCCGCAAGTGTGCCGGTGAAGTGCGCAAATGTGCCGGTGTTCTGGAGGCGATTGCGTCGCCGAAGGAATTGTCGCTCACTTTGGAGAAGAGATTTTGGAGAGACTCCGCGAGGAGTGGAGATCCGTTTGAAATTTGGAAGCTCGTGACGGAATGCAAGGATATCTTCGTAACGCACGTGATCCCACGTTTGACGAGTCAGGATTTGAAGTTCTTTCATCAAGTGAATCGAGCGTCGAGGGAGGTCGTCAAAGAGGCGCATGCGATGGAGAAACTGAAAAAAAAGTTTCAAATACGCGAGTTGACATCAGTTGCGAGCTTAAGGTGGGCTTTTAATCGTTTCGATGGCAACGAGGAGGACTTTTTTGCCAGCGTAGCAATGAGTGGCAATTTGTCGTTCGTTCGATGGTGTCGAAAATTTATGAAGTGGGATTACCGAGTGTGTACATACGCGGCGTCTCGAGGCGATATTGCGATGCTGAAGTATGCACGATCGAGGAAGAATCCAAACACAGGGAACAAAGTCTGCGAGATGAAGGGACATGGTGCTTGTGCTTGTAACGCAGCCGCAGATAATGGTTCACTGGAATGTTTGAAGTTTGCGTTCCAGGAGAAATGCGGCTGCTCTGGTAACTGTCAAAATAGAGACAATGTCCTTGATTTCACAGCTCGCCGAGGACACCTCGAACTCCTCAAATGGGCTAAAGAAGAGGCGAAGTTAGATTGGCCAGAAGGCGAGAGCGATGATGACGAACCGGATTTACTTAGTTTTACATCATGCAAAGCTGCTGCTCTTGGCGGTCACCTCGATTGTCTCAAGTATTGTCGAGAGAAAGGGTGTGCATGGGGGCTATGGGTGATGGAAAGTGCAGCGTTTTCGGGATCATTAGATTGTCTGCGCTACGCATGCGAAAATGGGGCGTCATGGTCATTTTTCGATTTTGATGAGGGATCTGAAATTTTTGATGACGGGGATGAGTTTTGGTATGGCGTTACGCAATATGCAGCCGCTATGGGATGGCTAGATATTGTTCAGTACTGTTTCGAGCATGGTGCCCCGTGGTCGACCTTCACGTGCGAATACGCCGCTAAAAACAATCACTTGGCTATGCTGCGCTACGCACTCGCAAATGGTGCATCGTTTGCACAAGATTATGACTGGGACGATATCTCCGAGGATTGGTTAGGTGTTGGATCACACTGTGCCAAAATGGGAAACCGGGAGATGATGGAGCTCGCTCATCAATCGGGCGCGGAATGGGGATCGCTGACGACAGAGTATGCGATTTTTTATAACCACTTTGACTGCTTACAATATGCATTTGAACATGGTGCAGAAGACGCCGATCCAGGAGGATTTAGCATGTGGGAAGTAGAGGATGATTATGCTGATGACATCGGCGAGGCGGCCAGAAATGGCAACTTTGCAATGCTAAAGTATATCGTCGAAGTAATGAAGCGGGAAATATGTGAAAGATATTTTGACGACGAAGGAGACATGGAGGAACGTAATGCCGCAGCAAGTGGCTCTCTGGAGTGCTTGAAGTACATCCATTCTCTTCTCGAAGCGAAAGGATACCCATTCCTAGGACAAGCGTGCATTGACGCTGCCAGAAACGGTCATCTCAATTGCGTGCAATATGTCGTAGAAAACGCGAAGATGACGTTGAAGGAAGGCGCAGAGATACTTTCCGAAGCATGTGCAGAAGCGAAAAGACTCAAACGTTATACATGCCTCGAATACTTAAGGTCTCTACTTAAGCACGATTGATCTCCCAGTCGCTCCAAAAACACGATTGCTTTCAGAGAAAACAAAATTACATAGAAACATACTGGGTACATTTACTTTACAAAAGAGAGAGACATACGCATGCACATCTGCTACACTAAATCTCACGTGAGCCTATCGATGACTGATTTTTTCTGATCGCCTTTTTCTCCTCCTCCTCCTCCTCCTCCTTTTTCCTGCTGCCGCTGCTCTTTGTTACTATCGTTCTTATCCCCCTGTTTCTTCTTTTGCATTCTTCTCTTTTGCTTCTTGGTTGGCTTACCTTGCCCGTGCTGCGATTGTTGCTTCTGTTGCTGATTCATCGGCTGCATGTTCTGTTGCTGTTGCCTCAAACTACCGTTCGTAAACTTCTCTCTATTCCGTTTCTTATTCTGTTTCTTCTGTTGTTGTTGTTGTTGTTGTTGTTGTTGCTTCTGCTGCCGTTTTACGTTCTTTCCCCATGCCGGCATCAACTTTGGCCACTTATTCACGGTCGATATCGTCGTTGGCTTCTCCCCCTCTTCTTCTACCTTCTTCTCTTCCTCTTCCTCTGGCGGCGGCGGCGTCTCGATCCTTTCCATCCCCAACAACCCGTCCTCTTCCTTCCTCCTCTCCTCTTCCTCTGCCTCCTTCCCAGCCTCCTCAAATTTCTGCACGTGATATTCGCACTCGTCCAAAACCAAGCTCTCGAAGCACTCCTTCTCTCGCCATCGCTCGATGTTCCTTCGCACCCTCTCCAACTGCTCCGTCCGACACTCGCATATCTTTTCCACCAACACTGAAATCTCAATCGCAAATCTCTGTCGGTATAAGCTCGCAATTTTTTCATTCTCGTGCATAACCAGCGAGCTAATCACGTACATCATGGATGGCCTGTATTTCGGTTTCATCGTTTGCGAGTATTTTGAAACGATGTTGACGATTGATTTGTATCTTTTGGAAGCGTCGTTGATTGCTAAATCCGTCAGCGAATCCAATTGGTCTTTGGACCCGGACTTTAAGGTTTTAATTTGGTGTATGAAGTTGCGTTCCCAGTGCATATCATCACCTGGCCCCGCAGAGGATGATGGTGCCATGTCGTGTAGTCGTCGCTCGGTCATTCTGTGCGTTTGTGTGTCTTGCGTGTAGAGTAGTATAAGGTTAATCAGTGACTTTTCCGCGTAAATCAAGTGACGAAAAGGATGAATTCGGGAAAACAACACCACAAATTTAACCGCTTTTGTGTGATAAAACACTACTCCACTACTGCGCCCGCGTTTTATCTCCTCTCTAGATGATGAAGCGAGCAAAAGAAACGACTCGACCGTGGCCATAATAATGAAATCTCCTCCTTCTCGTAAAAGTGATGACGACGGCGAAAATGTTTGAAGAAGCAAAAACAAGAATAACGAACAGCTACTCCGGATGGCAACCAGAACCGGACCGGGATTTCGTCAAAGAAGTACTCTTAAAAGAGTGCGAAGAGAATCCAAATTCGTTTCGAGAGGAAATTATCAACACGAGGACGCCGTGTAAACTCATCGGAGGGTTTAAGGAGACAGAATTTGAGTGCCTCTCCAGTTGGTCGAACGCGTATTTGCGAGAGAAGTGCCGAGAGGAAACGGAGACGGTCATTGTTGAGGTTAAAGAAGATGACGACGATGTTGAAGAAGACAAAGAAGAAGAAGGGGAGGAAAGAAGAAGCGAATTCGGGAAAGGCACTCGAGAGCGAATGCAATTCGCGGATTTCATGACTGCGTTTGAACGAGGCGACCACTCGAAATATCTCTCCGCCAGCAACGGCGAACGGTGCGATAAGCGCGACGGACGACCGGAGATATTATCCGTACCTTTAAAGAGTTTAGTAAACCCGTTTATGCTCTTTGGGAATGAATTGAGAAGGAAGCAATGGAGCAACGAAAAGCGCGAGCGGGATTTGACCGCGTTGGACGGGGAAGGTAAAGTGCCGCTGCGACCGAAACTCATGGGCTGGTCGGCAGTTTCAACCGTGAATATGTGGATGGGAAGAGGCACGAGAGGAGAAACGAGCAGTGGTTTACATCACGATTTCCACGATAACTTGTACGTCCTAGCGAGAGGGTTTAAGCGGTTCGAGTTGTACGCGCCGAGCGAGTGCGAGAAGATGTATTTGAAAGGACGAGCGACTCGCGTGTGCGAGAACGGGATGATTTGTTACGACGACGAGACGCCGAGTTACGGGAAGGATTTTGATGCGGCGAAAGAGAGAGTGGAGAGAGAGCAAAAAAGGTTGGAGAAGCAGTGGGCGATAGAGAGAGGTGAAGTGAAAAAGGAAAAAGAGAAGAAGGAGGAGGAAGAGGAGGAGGAGGAGGAGGACGACGAAGATTTCGAGTTTGACGAAGACACGTTCGTGGACGATTACGTAGACTCGGATGAAGGAGAAGAAGAAGAAGAAGAAGAAGAAGAAGAAGAGAAGGATAAAACCGCGAACAACAAGCGCCAAAAAACATATGAAAGAGGAAAGAAAAGAGCGTCAAAACCTCTCCCGAAAAGTTTTAGCACGGTGGATAGATCAAACCTCGATCGGTTTCCAAAGTTCAAGCAGGCGAAAAAGTTGACGTGCGAACTCAAAGCTGGGGAGATGTTGTACTTACCCGCCGGATGGTTCCACGAAGTGTTTTCCTCCGAAAAGAACGTGTTTCAAACCAAAGAAGGGTACGAAGGCCACATGGCTTTGAATTACTGGTTTCAACCGCACAGCAAAGAAGGCGTGGAAGTTGAAGGCCCGCATGGAGTCTCGTTAGAGACGCCGCCGAGTCGAAGAATGATTTGGGAACGCGACTTTGAGATTTGGCTGAATAGACAGAAATGGTACGAACCTCCGGAGATGGAAAAGTACGATTACGACATTCTGTCCGATACCGATAGCGACCCGATGGAACAAGAAAGAAGTAGAAAATTGAAAAAATGGATGGCAAAAAACGAGGAACAGGTGAAGAAGGAGAAGAATAGTTAGAGAGAACAATACTATAGCAAAAATACATGATGTAAACATATTAGATTCAAGACGCCGGCTCCTCCTCCATCTGCAGAGGCACCAAATACTCTAAATTCCGATCGATGTCGTAATGGTACTTCATTTGCCTCTCGTCGTAACGAAACTCCTTCTGCGCGTCCGAGGTCAAACAATCTCGAACTTTAATCCATAATTCCGCGCTTTTACTCTTATCCAAACTCCCAGAACCTTCGCTATTCTTTCTATAATACTCCGCCGCTTCCTCGAACGCCTCTTTGCTCTCGCGTTCCATCTCGCTCGTTAAAGTCGGCACCTCGTGCGCCGGTAAAGGCGTTTCCGGTCCTTTCACGTAGTGAAAAATCACCACCGCTCTTAAACTTATCCAAGGTCCGTATTTTCTGTTCACGGACATGTGCGTTGCCTCGTGTAAAATCGCCATCCCGCTAATCTTCGCCATTTTTTGTATCGCCAACGAACTGTCCGTCTGATATCTCGCGGTTACAAAATCGGCGATACAAATCGAGTCGATTTTTTTCTTCACGTAGAAATCCAGCGGATTCTTCTCCTCTCGCGGCATTAAATCTTCTTTACCGATGTTCGCTTTGTAATACTCTTCGAATATCGGCCACAATCGTTTGGTGTTGCCGATGACGACGCATAAACAATCTTCCGGGGCGTCCGTGATTTTAATGGAAGAATTTTTAGCATCGTGAGTATCAAAAAGCGCGTTGTACTGGCTCAATCGAAACGGAGCGACGAGATCGAACCCGTCGTTTTTTAGCGCCAATTTCACGTTTTCACACACGTCGTGCCATTTCACCATATCTTTCTATTGCTGTTTTGTCAACAACCGAGCGCGCGCGTGTGTGTTTTGAATGATAATAATATACAAGTAAAATGAAGTGAATTTGTTTGTTCACACTGCTGAGTACTAAAAAAAATCTCCTTCTCCTTCGCCTCTTTCACTGCATGTCGTCCATGGCCAAATCGTCGAAAGAAGCCGCGTAGCCTCTGGACGAGTAGTTCAACGGCGGCGTCGGCGTCATTTGAGACGAACGCATTCTCACTCCGACGTGTTCGTTTTCCTCTTCGTCTTCGTAAAAGCTTTGGTCTCTTTTGATTTTACTCGCGCACGAAAAGAACAAGATCCGTTTCAGTTTCTTGTTGTAAAAGAAATAGTTGAAATTCCACAAACTCCCGTCGCCATCGAACGGGTCGCCGTCGTTTATGGCTGCGTAAGAATACACGTCCACGTCTTGTAACTCAATCGCGCTGTTTATGCACCTCCACAGTTCATCCGAAAACGGTAAACTGCCTCCGCTGCCGCTCGCGCCGTATAACCGAGTTTGATCGTACACTTTACCCACGTCGTACAACATCTGATCGATTTCTTCTTTACACTCCGGAACGCCAACTTCTTTGCTAAAATTATTCGGTCGCAAATTCGAGAAATCGTGATCTGGATACGCTTGATTTAACGTCAAGATTAAATAAATCAGCGTCTTTCTCGAGTGCGAATCCGTCAAAGGTCCAACCGGCGACGTCGAGTACAAGTTCGGCGACGAGCTGAGCTCTTCCACCACGTCGGTTTCAATCGCGCCAAAGTTTTTCTTATCTTGACCCGCGAGTTTGCCTGTTTTATAGTAGTATTCAGAGAAGGAGGAGAGCAAGCAGCGGTGGTAAGTATGATGGAGAGAGAGAGTGAGTAAAAAATGTGCCCAGCGCGTTTCTCGTCTCATCAAGGGTACCCACGTCCTTTCCGAAGTGGAAGCTGAAAAAAGGAATAAAAAAAGACGAACAAAGGTTACGAACGCAAAGCAGACAAAGTATGAATACTCATAAAACGTACACGAATAATTCTCCAACTGTCCGGTGACTTCGTGGTCGCCTAAGTTCACGTGGGATAGGAAGTTGTTCAGTTGCGCCAACTCTCGGTCTTCCAAGAATTTCATTCTTTTCGTATCTCTCTGTATCAGATAACGGTCGTTATACCCAATTGGATATGAATGTCTCTTTTAAAACTGTATCCGCGGAACTTCTTCTCTGCGCATTGTTGTAAATTTCCTCTCGACGATGGGATATCGCGCGCTTTATCTTCTTCTTCTCCCGTGTTGCGCGGTAGTATAAGTGCAGCACTCTTTGAACGCGTCGTCGTGTGCACGTCTCGCGAGAATAATAGTGAAGATAAATGTTTTGTCTCTTGAACAGACAAACACAAAGAGCAATTAATTTAAGAGCGAGTAAAGTGGACACAGTTTCGACTCGATTGAGAGCATTTGAAACTCTCTCTGTCTGTGGGGTCGCACAGACAACTCTTCCTCACTCGTTGTTATCACTCGGCCTGCCTCACAATAATAATAATAAACGACGACGAGAACACACCTCTACCACCACGATGGAGATGAAAAATCACGCGGGAAATCAGCAAGACAACATGAAAGAGTCTTCTAATTCTTCCTCCGAGTTGGAGAAGAAAGAAGCGGCGGCGTTATACGCGAAGATTGTGTTCGGGATAATAGCCTACGCCTCGTGTTCATCCATGATGCTCATCATAAACAAACTCGCGGTGACGTTTTTACCGGCACCGTCGGTGGTTTTGTTCTGCCAGTTGCTCACCTCCGCGGTGGCGATTAAGTTAATGCACGAAGGCGGATTGGTGGAATCGGACCCGTTGATCGCGGAGAAAGTGAAACCGTTCATGTTAGTCGCGATTGCGTTTTTAGGGGCGTTGTATACCAACGTGAAAACGCTGCAATACGCGAACGTGGAGACGTTCATCGTGTTTCGATCGTCGACGCCGATTTTGATCGCGTTCTTGGATTACGTTTTTTTAGGGAGACAGTTACCGAATATGCGAAGTTGGTTATCGCTGATGGCGATATTGATGGGCGCGATCGCGTACGTGTTTACGGATTCGAACTTTGAAGTGAAGGCGTACACGTGGGTGATGGCGTGGTTCGTCGTGTTCGCGTTTGATCAGGTGTACATTAAGTTTGCGGTGGATAACGTCAAACTGACTCCGTGGGGGAGAAGTTACTACACCAACTTATTGGCGGTAGTGCCGGTGTTTTTGTTAGGCGTGGTGACGAGAGAGCACGAGATTTTAACCGACTTTGAGTGGTCGACGGCTTCGATTTTCGCGTTGAGCGCGTCGTGCGTCGCGGGGGTTTTGATGTCGTACTCGCAGTTTTTGTTGAGAGGGTTGATTTCAGCGACAAGTTTTACCGTGGTTGGAACGATGTGTAAGATTGGGACTGTGATTATTAATTGCATGATTTGGGATAAACATGCGAGCATGGAAGGGTTGATTGCGTTATTCATTTGTATTTTTTCCGGATTGTTTTACCAACAATCACCGCTGCGGAATCCGATTCCAACGCACACGCGGAATTAAACGATACAAATACCCGAATAATATCGATGATGATTATAACGATGACCACGATGTGACGTCGGGGCGGGTTGCGCTGGCTCTCATTCTCATTACTATTCTTATTCTCAATACAAAAACAATGCATCTTAATACAACGGACCCGACTAACCGACTACTATTTTTTTTTTAGCGACTGGAGGAAAATTTGGCGTTCCCTCGAGGTTTGCCTCCTCCTCTTCCTCCTCCTCTACCTCCTCCTCTTCCTCCTCTACCTCCTCCTCCTCTACCTCCCCCTTCTTGCGCATCTTCGTTTCTTTCGTACCTCGAACTCCCTCGTCTCCCTCGATTGCTCGATTTAAAATTCTTCTTCGTGTCCACTTCTTTGCCTTTTGCGCGTCTGCGTTCGTCGACTAATTTCATCTTTCGAATTTCCGCGACGGCTTTCGAGCTCGTCGCGTCGTCGATTGGTCTCCCCAATCTAACCGCAACATCGATTTCGTTCGCTAATACTTTATCTCTTTTTGATATTAAGTTTGTGACCATGCCTTTTGCACCCGCTCGGGCGGTTCTTCCCGAGCGATGGATGTAATCCACCGGATTCAACGGGAAATCAAAGTTCACGACGTTGTCGACTTTAACGCCGGCAAAATCCAAACCTCTCGCTGCTAAATCTGTGCACACTAAAATCAAATTATCGTCCTCGGGATCCGCATCGCAGAACGCTTTCATAGACTCCACGCGCTCTTCCGAGCTCATGTCGCCGTGGTATTGAACCGTGTTGACGTTTCTTTCCGCCATCGTCTTCTCAACCGCGACGCAACTAGACACCGTGTTGCAAAAGACCATCACGCGTTTCCCTCTCTCGTGCATTGGAACCACGATATCTTCCAAAAATTTCATCTTATCCTCGGAACCAGGGACGTTTACGAAGTTATGCTTCAGTCCAGGCGCAGATTTGTGTAACGATTGCGTCTTCACGTATTGCACGTCCGGTAAAGACGTGTCGATTAATTTCTTCAATCTATCCGGCATAGTCGCCGAAACGAGAACGATGGTGGTTGATTTCTTTTTACTCTCGTCTCCGTCATCACCTCCTCTGTTTCGATTTTTCACCGGTCTCAGCAACCTTTCCACGTCTTCCCCGAACCCAGCCTCGAACAACGTATCCGCCTCGTCCAAAACGACAAATTTACAACTCCCGAGAAACAAACTCTTCTCCTCGCAGTGTTTCACGAGTCTCCCCGGCGTCCCAACGACGACGTCCACCGGCGCTTCCAAATTATCTTTTTGCAACGCGAACGGTCTCCCACCCAAAATCAACCTCGATGACACCTTCGCGTAGTGCGACAAACTCTTCGTCACCGCGAATATCTGCTCCGCCAACTCCCTCGTCGGCGAGACGATTAACGCTCTCGGTCGTCGACTCTTCGCCAATCGATCACCGTCGGCTTCTATCTCTTCTCTTTTCAACGCGTCCAGAATGGGTAACAAATACGCCAGCGTTTTCCCTGACCCGGTGTGAGAGGCAATGCACACGTTTCCGCCCTTGTCTCGGATGGACGGAATAGCCAAGGATTGAATTTCCGTCGGCGACTGCAAGTTTAAGTTTTCCAACGCCTCGCGCACGTCCGCGGATAAATCGTCGAAAGACGCCATCAGCAACGCTTGGTCTTCGTCTTCTTCCTTTTTCAAAGAAGAAGAGGAGGAGGATGCCAGAGACGACGCGGCTCTGCCGTTGTTGTCTTTCACCATAAAGTTGTTGAAGACATTCGATCGAGTGGCGGCTGACACTCTTTTCCAATTGTGATGTCGTCGTCCTTCCTTCGACGAGAGTAATAATAACGACGTAAACGACGACGAAGAAGGCGCAGCGGTGTTCGCCATCATGGAAAGAGTCGCAGTAGGAGTAGTCACAGTATTAGGAGTAGTAGTTGTTGCGATAGGGACGAAGATGCGATTTAGGAGTCGACTTCTCCACATAAAAAATGTGCGAAAATGTGACGAAACAAGAGTTTTTCGAGACTTTTGCGTATTTATGAGTAGTAGCAGTAGTATTCTTAGTAGTATTCTTAGTAGTATTACTCTAATTTAAAAGGAACGCCGTCTAAGCTGCGATAGGGTGCCGGCGTGGCCATTCTCGCGCTCATCAACATGTACGCCAATCGACTGAACCCGGAGGAAAACTGACCGACGAACGCGTCGCAGGTTCGCGCGGCTTCGAGTTCGATGACCGTAGCTAAAGCGGCAGAGACGGCGCGGTCTTTACCGGAATCTTTCCACAATAAGTTTCTTCTTCTTCGTTTTTTGAAACTCGGTAGGTTGTCGTTGACGTCGTTTTCGGCGTCGTGTAACAATCGTTTCGTGGAGGTGGTGTAAAAGCACGGCAATTCGGCGTTGGAGGCGCATTTTTCAGCCACATTTAAATCGTCCGAGATGAGGAGAATGGAGTGTAAGTTATACTTTTTCGCGAACTCTTTCGCGGTTTCTAAGTATTTTTTCGATGGGACGCACAAACCTTCCAAACGGTTCGGCTCTTCGTGACTCTCGATGTCTCTCACGCACCCGGATCGGCGAACGTGCACCGCGACGCACTTCCCAAACGGATGTCCCGAGTCGCGTTCTAAAGCCTCTCCGGATAAGACTTGTTGTTGTTGTCCGTTTCCCATGAACGACCCAACTCCGTTACTACTCTGCAATATCGTTTCCGCCTGTTTCCGGATCGAGTCTCGAAAAGCTGCTCGAATGACCGCCTCTGCTTGTTTGTTCGGTTCAAACACGTACGACAACGCTTCCGCTTGGTACATCAACGTTCCTCTTCTTTTCGTTCTATACACGCTAAAATCAATCAACCCACTCGCGCCAAACATGCTCGTTCCAACCATTGACGCGCCAATCTGTCTTCCTTCCTTATCTCTCGCGTCCAACAAACATTTCCCGATTGGTTTCAAAAAGCACATCACGTTCCTGTTCAATCCGCACCTCTTTGCTGACGTCCACTGTCGCATGCTCAATCTTCCGGGAACGTACGTCTTATTAAACGCCGATGCTCTGGCTAATCCGCTCGCCACAGACGCCAAGTGTTTCCCGACCGACACTCTTTCCGGCGCGTGATAAATGACCAACGTGTGATCTAAACCGTTCTTCGGGCACCCACTCCGTCTTTTCCTTTGGAAAAAATCAAAGTGCGTCTTCAAATAAAACGCATCTTTTTTCTCTCGCATCGTCGCTTTCGGCATATACTCTGGTTCAAATCTACTCGATCGACACAAATCCACGCACTCGCGCTTGTTCACGAACGCCACCCCGCACGGTGTCTGTGCTTCGCATTTCTTTTCTCCACCACTATTCTCTCCTCCAAAATCGCTATTCTCCTCCTCTTCGTCCGTTCCTTCTCGATGATCGGCGCTCGTCCTCGTCCTCGTCTCCGCTCCTCCGCGGTGCCTGTCTTCCTCCTCTCCATCTCCATCAAACGCATCTTCCTCTTCCTCCTCATCCTCTTCGCTCCTCACCACGTCCACATCTCTCTCCCCGATGACTCGATTCCTCCTTTCGTAATCCATCTCTTCTCTCCGTTGCATTTTCCTATTCGCGTGGTCCCTCCCGCTCTCTTCGTACAACGTCCACCCTAAAAATCGCACCTCTTCGCTTTGCGGTTTGGACAACGGTTTCGGCCGGTCCTCGAATCGCCACTGCCCTCGTTCGAATTTATCTCGAGCGAGGCGAGATGCGTCCGATAAAGGGTGCGTGTGTGAAGACGCGGAGGAGGATCCCAGATGATATTGATCATTCATTCTCATCGTCTCATCCGAACTGGAAACAGACGAGGACGACGAGTTGTTTTTAAGCACCATGACTAAAAATCCCAAGCAGGAAAAGAAGGCCACGAGGGCGGTCCAATATAAAGGCGCGTCCAGGCTCGTCGATCTCATACTTTAATGCGTTCTGCTCGAGCGCTTTTCAGACAGACGGGCAGACGAACGCGCGCTCTTCTGCGTTGTGTATGCCGTGATAGAGTGATGTGTTTTTTTGTGGTGATTTGATGTTTCTTTGGGGGAAAACGAGAGCGTGCGGACAAATACATTACAACTCTAAAACAATCTCGCCGGAGTTTTCGTCCACGGACACCGGGTACACCTCGGCTGGTTTCGGCTCACCCGCCATGGGTTTCCCAATCACCGGCAACGTGGGAACTTTAGGACACCACTCGCCCACATTGGCGCCCGTTTTTAAATCGAACTCTGTCGTTTTGATTAAGATGATGAGATGATGTTTTATGAGTAAGATATGAATGGAAAATGAAATGCAAAACAACGCACCGGAACCGTGGACGGAACACACGACGCCGCCGTTTTTCGTGCACGTGGCAGAAAGCAACGGCGTTTTTCCTTGAAGCGGTAAACCTAAATGCGGGCACTTGTTGTTGATGGCGTAGAGTTCGCCCATGAACTCTTGGATCAAGATTCGACCTTTGGTGTCGCTCTCAAAGACAAACTTGCCGTCTTTCAGATCGGTTTTTTTAATGCCCGTGTTTACCGACACAGCGGAGACTTTGAAAGAGCGTCGAGAATTTGCGGATTTAATGGTGGCAGAACCGCGCAAGTGCTGCGCTTTCGAGGCAAACATTTTACAATACAATAGGGAGGATGACTAAACGCGTTTCGAATGTGAAGATTTGATTTTGTGTTTTGGATGATACGATGAAAGTTTTTGCCACGTGTCACCCCACAAACTCTCTCGTGCAAAGCGCTCTTACGCGCATCATCAATCAACTAATAAACGTGAACGCTAGAAAGACTAAATTAAATAAAAAATGGCAGCAAGGAAGGTCCGGCGAAGATTTTACCTCTCGGGCACATTCGCGGGCGATTTATAACCTCGCAGAGGTAGTATAAGAAACATCCCACGGAGGCGTCGCAGAGGTATTCGCGAAGGCCGTAGTTTCGCGGCGGCCATAGTTTACTACCGCTCGTACCGCTGCTCTTTTCTCCTCCTGCTCCTCCTCCTCCTTCGGTGCTGCCTAAGTGCTTGGACATGACCCACGCGCTGTACGCCATGCTCGCCATGGATTCTCCGAAGAAGAAGTAGTAGTTGTTTTCGTAGTATAACGCGACGCAGATGAGGAAACCGGAGAACCACAGGAAAGGATAGAGGTACATTTTTACCGGCGGTTTCGTCAGAGCGTGATGTTGCGCCAATAGTTTTAAGCCGATGTTGTTCTCGGCAATGGTGGTGTCGTCGTCGCCTTCGTTTTCACCACCTTCGCGAGCATCTGCTTTGCTACCGTTTTTGCTACTCTTCGTTCTAGTCTCGCTACTTTTCTTCGCATCCTCCGTCTCCTCCCCTCTCATCGTCATCAACGCGCTCGTCGATATCGCCCACATCCAGACGCTCGTCTGATGACACTGCCAAAAACACCTCGGAAAATACATCGTCAAATACAAACTCACGACAGAAATCATACCAAAAACCATCCTCATCGTCGCTCGTCTCGTGTTCTCATCCGCTCTCACCGATCGAACCACGTACCACAAACACGAGTGGTTGCTCGCCGTCGCCGAGGCATAAAACAGAATCCCCACGTACCAAGGCACGACCGAATTATACCCACACGCGCTTATATTCTCCACGTTCTCTTTACCAACGAGCATCACGCAGCTCGTCACGTACACTAGAAACACGATTTGTGTGAATAACTCCCCTTGCTTCCTCAAGCGCAAGTGTTTCTTGCTCGTGAAAATGGACAGTTGATTGGAAAGCGAATTGCGAATGGATGCTTTGAGCGATGTGAGTCTTCGTCTTTTTGTTATTGTTGTTGTTCTCGTCTTTGGTTTCCCGCCGCCAAATTCTAGATCATCATCGTTCTGGGTACTCGCAGCGCCAGCAGAGGAAGGAGACGGAGACATGATACAGAGACGATGAATGGATGTTTGAGGGGTCTTGAAAGTGGAGACAACAAGTGTCCGTCTCTTCACTTTTTTTCCCCTACTGATCGAATGGGAGAAGACTCTCGTCCTGGCCGCAGCGCCTCGCGCGCATCACCTCCCGAGGACAACAGAAGGAGGCGGAGACACCATTTTGACTCCGACGCGGAGTTGAGCGGTCGTTCTAGCGACGAAGAATACGAGAGGAGGAGAAGAAGAAGAAGGGGAGAAGAAGCGCCAAATTCGCCGCCGGTCTTTGGAAACGACGGAAAGGACGACGCGAAGGAGAAGGAGGACGATGGTGATGATGATGATGACGATACAAACGAGAGGAAGAAACCCCGAGCAAAAGTGTTGTTTGGCGTCGACGCGAACGGGAACAACCTGAACGCGTTTCCGGAAACAGAAAACCTTCCTGAACTCCCAAAGGCAAAACCAACGTTTGAACTCTCGTCTCTTTTACGGCAAGAAGCGAACGCGAACGAACGAGGGACGTTTATCGATTACGACGAACCAGAGGACAAGTGCGCACCTGAACGCTACGGATTGCGATTACGGTTGTACACGTTCAAAGGGGACGAAGAGATTGAGAAACCGATAAGTTTAGCTAACAAGAGTAGGTATATTTTCGGGCGGGATCGAGACGCGGTGGATATTCCGACGGACCATCCGAGTTGTTCGAAGCAACACGCGGTGTTGCAGTTTCGGAACCAGAGGAAGACGGACGTGTACGGAGAGACGAAAGATGACGTGGCTGGGTATTTGTACGATAACGGGAGCACGAATAAGACGAAATTGAATGGGAAAGTCATCGAGGCGAAGAAGTATTACCGATTGAAAGGGTCGGATTGCGTGCAGTTTGGTTCGTCGACGAGAGAGTACGTGGTGATGGATGAAAGTCTCGCAGACAAGAAAAAGTGAGCGAGTAGAGAGTTCATCGTAGATTTGTAAAAGAGATATCATAGCTACTTAGGTGAGAGCGAGCGCTCGACAGGATTACAATTTTAACCACATGATTTCATCATTACACTTCGCGGCGTTCGGTTCTTCCTAAACTGACGTTAAATCTTGCAGCGACTTGACCTCGCGCCCAAAACCAGAATCGCGACCAGCCGACGCCGGCGATGACGACGCACGCGAAAAGGATAAGCAAGAGTAAAACCGTCGAGAATGTAGATGCGGTCGCAGTATTTCTATCTCCGAAAGAACCATCACTACCACTACCACTACCAGTATACGTCGCGGCATCAAAGGCGAGCGCGGAGAAGTCGACGAGTCCGCCGTCAAACGCTTTACACTGCGGCGAAGCCGTGCCGGATAAAAATTGAACAGCCCAGCCCCGTTCGAGTTCTCGGGACGCCGGCTTATTCTTTTTCTTATCGTTACTGCTATTGCTCTTTTTCGATGAAGTCGCCTGAACGAACGATTTGATGGAACGCGTCGACAGGTCTTTGCGATCGTACCAATACACGCGCCCGGCGTCGCACACGACCATCAGATTAGGTAGAGAACTAGACGTTTCCGATAACGAAGTTCCAATGACGCTCGTCGCCACGACCGAACCTTGCAATTTGCCCACGTACATCGGCTCACCTTTGTACTCGACAATCTCCGGAAAGTTGAAACGCACAGTGTTTATATCACTCTCGGTATCTCCTTTAATATCGGATGAACCTTTCAGAAACAGAAGCGTGGCTTGATAATGCCCGACGTGTAGAGGCAAACCGTGCTCTGGATCCGGAACGCTCGCGTGTTTCGGCGCCGTAATCAAAACGTCCAAAACATCGTCCCCATCGAAATCAACGATATCGATCGATAGACGTCCTCTCGCCCCACCGCGTAACGTGTGCGTGGAAATGCGCGTTTCCTTTTCGTCGTTCATTTTCAACGCGCCAATTTTCTTCACCAACGCGTCGCCTATTTTTTCAAAAACGAGCAAAATGCTCGTGTCTGGACACGGCGCGACGACGATGATTTTCTTCCCAATCGTGCCGACGAACGGTTTCACTTGCCATTCTGTTTTGAAAACCTCTCTTTTACCGCTTTCCATTTCTCGGTAGAGTTTCTTCAACGCGTCAAATTTCATCGCCGACGGTTTACCGACGTTTTCCAAGAGTGACATCTCTCCGGAAAAATCATTCACGAGAATGTCAAATTTACCGTCCTGGTTCCAATCGAAAGTCGCGACGGTGGTGTAACCAAATCGAGACTCACGCGGTCCATGCAAAGATATTTTGTTACTACCGTCTGGAACGAGTCTCAGTATTTCAGATTCCGTCTCAATCGCGCTCGGAGGCATGTACGACGGTTGCGCATTCGTGCCAACATTTTTAAGCGCGTACAAGACGCCTTCTGCGCTGCCAGAAACTATATCTTCACGACCGTCGTTATCGAGATCAACGAGAGATATAGTACCTAAAGAGGCAACAAACGTATCCGCATCTTCTTCTCCACAAACGCGCGGTGGATAGAAAACCATTTTAGTATTCGTGGCTTCTGTGCTCAACCCAGAGGCTGCGGATTTTTTGATGCGAGAATAAGGAGTAGAAGCGACGTACCGTTTGTAATGGTACAAACTTCCAACGCCGCCGACGAGGAGATCGAACGGCATTACGGACGACGAAGTCATCCTCATCTTCTTGCTACCATCGTTTGCATCGTTATTATTGTTGTCATCGTCGTGGTCACTCGCGTACGGATACGGCATCGGCACCGCGTTTGGCGTAGGATGTGCATTCAACGGCGCGTTCCCGGGAGCGGTTAAAACGCGCTCGTGCGCGATGAAATCATCCTCATTCTCGTTACCTTCGCTGGTACTTTTCGGATTCTTCCTATACATCGTAATTTCACCACCCGAGTGGCCGAGAAGTATACTTCCATCTTCTAATCCAAAAGCAGAAACAATCGGTAACCGATCGATTTCGTCATCGCTCGAAGCGGACGGCGGCGGCATTTTCGCTTTCTTCGCTCGCGCGCTGTCCTTTGCGTCTTCGGCTTCGCCAACCTCCAATTTCCAAATTGAAGTTTCAATGTCTCCTTTGTTGTTGTTATCTGCGTCGCTATTATTATCATTATCGCTGCTGCTGCTATCTCTACTGCTACCACTGCTACTAACACTACCTCTATTACTATTCGTCTCCTCGTTGCGTGCCCCACCGCCGTCCGTGGGATCGTACCTCGGCGCCTCGTACTTCCACAAGATTCTAGCTCGCTCTCGATCAAACTCTCTCCCTTTCACCTTCCTGTAATCATTCACCAATAAATACACAAAATCTGTCCTCCCGGGCACGCACACCACGTTCTCAATCTCCTTCCAATTCCCTCGTATCCCAGTCACGTGTATCTCTTTCCTCCCGACGAACCCGCCGCTCGCCTCGTCGTACCGGCTCCTCGCCAAAATAGTCCCTTCCACGACGAAGAATCCAAATATCTCCTTCGTCTCTTTATTTTGCGAAACGCACTTCGCTTTCGGTGGTTTCAATCCGGAAAACGGATGCGTGACGTGGTTCCGTCGGAAAAAGAACGGCGCGAACGTTCTCCCGTCGTCTGACGCCACGTGCTCGTACAATGTTATTTTGTCAAATTTGCCGTTTTTACTCGAGAGAAACACGTCCGGTCGTCGTACTCTCCCCGTTTTGTTCTTCTTTTTCTGTTTCCCGAACACATCCGCGTACCCGATGGGCCAAACCTCCTGACCAGATGCCGTGAGCGCATTAATCGGCACTTGGTTGGACCAACCGACATCGTCGAATAAATCGCGTCTGGAAAGGACGTTCAGGAAATCTGGCGCTGGAAACGCTCGAGAGGATGCGAGCATCTTTCTTCCGTCTTCTTCTTCTTCTTCCCCTTTTCTTTGATTCTTCGTCGTCGTCGTCGTCATAGTTTCAGTTTCCTCGTTCATTCCTCCTCCTCCTCCTCCTCCTCCCGAAACGACCAATCCAAAACCGAAAAGTCGGTCAAAAAGAAAGAAGACGCAGAGGAAGAAAAAGAAGAGGGAGAAAAGGAACGAGCAGCGGGAGTGAGAAGAAGAAGAACGCGGGGTCATTTTTATGCAACGCGCGCGTACATGATGCGTGTCTGTCTGTGCGTAATATATCACTTCTTAATGTTCGAAAAATGCAACATTTCTCTCTGTTTTTGTTCGAGTGTTGTTCGACTGCAACAAAAAAAAGTGAAAAAGAAGGAAAAAGCGTCTTTTTTCTCCTTGGGTTGCCTCGGAAAATATCTACTCGAATAACGTCATCGTGACTCATCTCGACACGTCTTTTTTTACCTTGTGTTGCTCACAAATTCACACACAACTACACACACGTTATAAACTACTCTCTAATAAAAATGCCATCTTTACCATCACCAGAAACGACCATGACTCTTGCCGGCGTCGGCATGGTGCGTTTTGTTATTCCTACTTTGCTTTCGTTTTCGTTTTCGTTTTCGGAGGAGTCGTTTTTCGAGACGAAAGAAGAGTTTTGTGTTTGTGGATTTCGTTTATATCGCGATGGATTAAAAACGAATTCCCCCAACCAACGAACCTCTTTTTGTCTCTCTCTCTTTCTCGGGCGGCGGCGGCGCGCTCTCTGACGACCAACAACTAAAATAAATAAATACAAACGCGAAGAACTTTTTCGTTTTCGATCGTTTATGGATAAAGTTCGAGAAAATCGATTTGAGGAGAGCAGCGGAAAGGACGCGCATTTCCGATCGTAATTATGGTTTTTATGAGAAAGAGAATTTATTCCTTTTTTTTGCGTTTTGTCGACCCCTTTGGGTTTGACGTGTGCTGACATTTTTTGTACCCTCTCTCTCTCTCTCTCTCTCTCTTTCCGTCGCGTGATGACGCGGCGATGATTTTGATGGAACGACGATTAATTATTAAAACATTAGTGCAACTACGGCGCGCAAATGCTCCTCGCCCCGGAATTCGCGAACGATTTCTATTACAAGAAGGGCGCGGTTGAAGCCTCGCCGAAGTGGCAAGCGTGGATGGGCCAAGCGTTGGTCGGTAACGGCATCACGATGTTGATGTCGAGAAAAGTCGCGACGAAGCAACAAATGCAAGGCGCCGCGGTCGCGTGGGGTACCGCGTTGCCGATCATGGCCATGCAAAAGGACGATTTTAAGCCGGAACAGTTGATCGCGAACGCGGCGTTTTGCGGCGGCATGGCTTTGTTGTGCGCCAAGGTCAGCGACAAGATGTAAATATGTTCAAGACACATATTTTGGAACTCTGTTCTGTTCTCCTGCCTTTTGGATGATTATAATTAATATTTATAAGAGAAGAAGCGAACGTATAGAGAGAAATAAGAAGAGGAAGGCGGTGCGCGAATGCGCGAGAGAAATATATGATTTAACGTACATTCATCGACGACGCGACACGAATCATTTTTTTGTACATATAGACCGACCAGACAGATTTTAATTCTGACTAAAATACTACTTCCTAAATACATAACAATTTTTCATCATCATCTAAACGGTGCAATAATGCAAAGCATCGAATCGCATCATCGTGTTCGCGTCGTTGTCCTCAACCGTCGTCGCGTTTCTCGTAAAATCAGGCGCTATAGGTTTCGAAAGGTACCACACGTCTGCGTTCTCGTCCGCAGTTCGAATCATATCAGAAAGCTCTTGCGCCGTCAGCGAGTAAATACCTGATTTCTCATCTTTTACCGCTGAGGATGGGATTTGCAATTCGAAACTTTTCGCACCGCCGTTTGGTTTTACGTCCGGGAAGACTTTCATGTAAAAATCCAAATCTGAAGGCGCTAAACCTTTCGGATTGTCGCGACTATGTTTACACGCGTTCCCCCAGGCTAATCTTTTGTTCTTGTTCCGATCCGGGTCTTCGTCAATAATCGACTCGCCTTGAATTTCGCACCTATATTTCTTCGATAAATCCATTTCCTCGCGTTCCTCGTGTTCGTTGAAATTCTTGCGCAACACCGGGACGATTTTCCACTCGTCGCAAAACGGGTGCGTGCACTTGCGGAACTTGTACGGTTTCTCCAACCATCTTCTCTGATCGGTGAAATATCGAATCCATTTAGATGCACACGGTGGTCGAGGCGCCACCATTTCTCGACCGCTTTTCTTTGCCACCATCGCTAAACCGTAAAAGCCAGCGAGGACGAAATCTTCTTTGACGTCAAATTGTAAAAAGGTTTGCGGTTGCGAGTCGATTTCAGGTACGTACGCGACCGCTTTGACGCGTTGTCTGTGTGCCAATTTGTGACGCGCGGTGTTTTCTCGTAAAGCAACATCCACGCGCTCGTCCCATAACCCAATCGATTTTAACGTGCCTACTTTATCCCAAGCGTTGGTCGCGTGGAACGCCACCGCTCTCGCGTCCTTCTTCGCGTCCCGTAATCTAGACGGGTCTACAAAAGTGCCGAGAGCACCCACACGCCACGTTTGCACGAGCCACTGCGGTAAGAAAGCGAACAATTCTTGATCATCTTCCTCTACTTCTTCGTCATTCGAAGGTTTTCTGCCTTTTGGGTGCCGTTTCGGAAGTGGCGATTCTCGGATTTCGCGTTCTAACTCGAGGATGTACGATCGCGCGAGCAAATTACCATTCGGCACGAAATTATCCATTGGAGGCAACGGATTGTATCCTTTGCTACCTAAGAACGGGCCTTCTGCAATCTCTTCGTCGGTTGCGCCAACCGTCAATCGTTCCAAGGCGCCAATCGCGTCTTCCGCTTTTCTCTTCTCGTCGTCTTGCGTGAGCTCGTTTCTCTCCTTCTTCTCTTTCCAAGACTTCAAATACGACACCATCTTCTTAAAGTCATCCGGACCTTCACCAACATTAGACGAACTAAACTCGTCGATCGATTCCTTACCTAATGGTTTATTTGTCAGCGGCGTCCATAAAATGTGATGCTTTTGCTCGTCGTCAGAGTAAATACCGAACCGTTCAAGTTGCATTTCGTCGTACCCGCTCGCCTCGCTCATCACCTCTCGTTCCCATTTATACCCGCCGGTTCCGTGACTGTGCTGACGATCTCTTCCTAACCCAGCATCCATGAAATCTTTCGTGTTACCCCAGTTGTTGATTCCATCGCCAAAGAAAAACGTAAACGACCGATGTCCTCTCGCGTGCGTGATTATAGAATCCTTGAACAAATGTTGATCGAAGAAGATGGTCACCCCGTGGCCGATATCTTTCTCTCTCGTAATCTTCCTGTACAGGTAATTCCTCCTAAAATCCGGAAAGTCTTTCGCCGCGTCAATCACGCGTCTTAAAATAAAAGGCACGTCCGCGATCAACTTCACGCTCGGTCCATCCGCTCTCATTTTCTGGCCGTTTAAAAATGACATCCCGCACTGAGCGTGGCCACTTTCGTGACTTTCCTCCGCAATCATCACAGTAAACTTTCCCAACGCGCCTTCAGTCAAAAACGGGAACGGGTTCGTCGTAAAGACCACGTCCGCATCGGAACCAATCACTTGAACGCCTCTTAACGCAATCCTTGCCATCAAATCCCACCTTGCCATCCACAACAAGTGTCCGTGTTCCGTCACCGCTCTCACCAAATTCTCGTGAATATAATTCAACGCCGTCCATACCGTCCCGTCTGGACCGCTAAACCGAGAATCCCAAACGCACCCAATCTCACTCTTCAACGTCCGTCTCTCCTTCCCTCGTTCCACGTCTTCGTCGCGATAATTGTGCTCGTGCGCCAACTTCCACAACCGTTCAAACTCGACGCATGTCTCTTCCTTATACGTCAACGCGACCCACCCGCCAATATCTTCTTCTTCTTCTTCTTCTTCTTCTCCTCCTCTACGACTACTACTACTATCGCTAAACTCGCTCTCCCGTAACACCCTCTCCACATTCAACGCGTGATGTAACGCGAACACGTACGACCGTTCGTCAAAGGTTGTCAAAATCAGTTGTTTCTTCCTCGGCGTCGCTCTCCGCTCGACGAGCGAGACCAGGGAGGCGTGCAGTTTGATGTCGCCCACGAAACGTCGGTTCTTCGATGAAACAGCAAATGCTGCTGCTGGAGGAGACACAGGCGATGATGGCGCTGTCGTCGTTGTTGTTGTTGGTGGTGGATGAAAGGAAGGCGCTTCTTCTTCTTCTTCTTCTTCTTCTTCTCCGTCGTCATGATCTCTCCTTCTCCCGCTCGCGTTGTTCGACGCATCCATCGCCACACTCTCTTCTTCTTCTTCTTCTTCTTGTTCTTGTTCTCCGCTCCTTCTTCTTCTTCTTCTTCTCTTCCCCCGCGTCTGCATCTGCACCTGTTGCATCTGCATCTGCTGCTTTCGCGCGACATCAACATCGTCGTCCTCTTTGGCACGCAAAAACACCTTCGCCAACGAAAACAATAAAAGAGCGGAGAATACTAAAACGAAGAACTTTCGCGCTCTCGCTTTGTGCGCTCTTTTAGTGTTGGTATTCGTCGTCGCGTGCGCACCGCGCGAGAACATTTCGAGGGAATGAGGAGACGTTTTGGAAATTCCCCTATTCATAATACTACGCGTGAATATGAATCGATAACACCACCACGCGATGAACAAAATGGAAGACCAAAGAGAAGATTCTGTCGTTGTTGTTCCGAAAGACGACGATACAAATTGGCACTTTGCCGGTACGACGGTCCACCCGTTCGTAAGGAACACAAATCATCGAATGCAATTGGAAATCGAGAATCGATTCGTCGTTTTGATGGTGAACCCTTTCTCGCCGTCGAAGAAGGCCGAGAAGAAGAATGACGATGAAAACGACGATACAGATGACGTCCAACATCACGAACAACAATTTTTATGCTTCGACGCGACGTGTTACCACATGGGCGCGCCTTTGTTGCACGCGGACATCGAGGACGATGTGTGCAGCGGCAACAGTTTCGGGAGCGAGAGCAACGGTGGCGATGCTTCTTCTTCGTCATCCTGCGTGATTGTTTGCCCGTGGCACCATTATAAAATCGACGTCGGCAAAGGCGGGGAACGCGTGTACTTCGACGCGTTCACGAAAGAACGCAAAACCGTCGCGCGGAGGCAAAGAACGCACGAGGTGAAAGTAGACCGAGAGGAGAACGTGTGGGTGAAACTGAACAGGGAGAGCGAGAGATACGAAAGCGATAGATACGCGTTTAAGCAACCGCTGAGGAGCACGAGAGGCAAGACCAACGAGCATCAGTTTCGAGCGTTTAAGAGTTCCGGCGATGCGTTTACATCATCATCTTCTAAGAAGAAGAAGAGTGCGATGAAAGAGAGGGAAGAAGGAAAGAGTCTGTTAGGACGGATGGTTGGCAAATCTATGAGCGGAGGGGACGGCGTCGCGCCGTGGGCGATATCGAAGGAGGCGGGCGGGGGATTGCCGCCGTCGCCTGCAAGGGGGATATTAAAGAAGAGCAGTTTCGGGACATCATCGTCGTCAAAAGCTGAGAGTGAGTGTATCGTTAAAGAAGAAGTATTCGAAGATGCAATAGAGGAGGAAAGAGTGGTGGCGGATGATGAATAAAAATGCTGAGTTTGTCGCAACTAGGGGAAATATTGCTTTTGATATTTTTTCGAGGCGAAGAGAAAAATTTCCTTTCGCCCGGCATTATGCGGAGCGCGAAGACGAGAAGAGCATTTTGCACCGTCGCGAGTGCGGCCCTACTCGCAACGTCTTCTCAAACGGGAGTTGTGGGAGAACCGACGACGTCGTCGTCTTTCTCGTCCGTATCTGATGAGTCTAGTTTATGCGACGAAAGCGCAGTCGCGAGTAAGGACCCTTTTGAAAAATTATCTCGGCTGTGCTCGGTAGATGTCGAGTACGGCGTCGGTCCGTTGTCGATAATAAGCGATGGTGCATCGACGAATAGTGGAGCAGATACTTTCGTCGACAACTCGGAAGCCTCTTCGAGTATCGCAAAAGAAGAAGAAGAAGAAGAAGAAGATAAGGAGTACACCTTTCCCGCGACCATTCGTTGGAGAAATAATAAGTTGGAAGAGGACAAATCTTTTCAGGTCACTTATGTTTTCGCGTACGGACAAGGCATCGCCGATGGTCGAGTCGATGATCGCGCGGTATTGATCAATCCTGGTGGCGCGAACGGTATGCCCGCTCGCGCGGTGAACAGAATGCTTTTTCGAGGAGTAGCCGGCGACGGGGGGACGTATGAGTTTGGTTTTTTGGGTTCCGCGATGTTCGAGGAAGGCGCGCTGTCGAACAACAACTCCACAAAACGAGCTGGAAATTTGGTATCTTTAGCATATAATGGTCAATGGTGCGATAGAGTCTCGAGCGAGACAACGGCGTGTGGAGAAACGTCGTACTCTTGGTGTTGCGGACAGTTTCTTTCACCTCCTCCTCCGCCGCCTCGAATCCTCATCGAGCCAATCGGCGGGAACGGAGTTAATTCACCTTCGGACGATGGTAACGTTACTAGCATGTCTGGACCAACAGAAGCATTTGATACGTTCGAACACTCATCGCCGAGCGTTTTTGATGCCTCTTTTCAGAATTCAAAGGTCGTGCCGCTCTCGCCTTTAGCGCAAGCGCTCGATCGAGGCGCTCGAATGCCCAAAAGTTCAAAGCTTCCATCTAATATCGGTACGTTTGGTTCAATTTCGGGATTGATTGTTATCGGTTTAGTTTTGATTGCGATAATTACGGAAATTTCGAGGCGATGCATGAAACGTTTAGCGAAAGATTTGGAAAGCTGCGCTCCCGAGATTTCTCGTAAGCTCACGCACTTGTTGCCCGGTCAAACGGATGTTTCGGTCGATATCGATCTCGAAGGCATCATAGTTTCAAAAGCACATCATCATCATCACACAAATGTCAGCGAAACAGTCACCGTGCACGCGTTACGAAGGCCTCAATCGAGGCACACTTCGATCTTCGAAAACGACGGAACGATGACCATGGAGTTTGAATGCGATGTCGCGTCGTCGCGAAAAAGGCTGGATTGTAATAAGGACGAAGGCGCCGGGGGAGACGAAGGAACATCTTCTTCATCGGAACTCATGGATTTAAAGTACGCGTCGCAATCGATTGAAACGTACAACAGTATAAACGGATACGTACAATCGCTCGCTCGAATGTTTGATACTGGTTTATTCGCTTCTCAAGGTCGCGACAGAGATGGAGAATCTGCCGGCAAGGAAAAAAAAGGATGGCGCGCGCACGAGTTGCGAAAGAACGAGTTCAAAATTACACTCGCTGACGTTAAGATCGGACGCGCCATAGGACGCGGCGCATACGGCGTCGTGTGTGAAGGTACGTACAAAGGCTTTCCAGTGGCTGTGAAAACGTTACACGCGGGTAAATCGACGTTATCGCGGAAAGAAAAAACCGCGTTTGAATGCGAAATATCTCTTCTCAGCAGATTATCGCATGTGAACATAGTCACATTTTACGGCGCGTGTACGGACGATAAAGATCATCAACTCTGCGTCGTCATGGAACTCATGTCAAAAAGTCTGTTCCAGGTTTTACACGAAAACGATCGCGAGAATAGGAAAAACCGGCGACTGACTCGATTGGAGTTTCTCCGCGTCGCCTCCGACGTCGCGGCGGGATGCGCGTATTTGCACGAATTGAAAATCACGCACGGCGATTTAAAGTCACACAACGTATTATTGAACGGATCGGGTGCGAAAATATGCGACGTTGGATGCGCTCGAGTCGCACAAATCACCGGCATGGTCACCACGCAACAATCCATCGCGTTCTTACAAAACACCAAAGGAACCAACGACCCGAAAGAGCAAAACAACAACAACAACAACAATAAAAACGTCGTCGGAACGCCGGCGTACATGGCCCCGGAACTCTTCGACCGCTCCTTGGACACAAACCCAACGACAACATTCGGCATCGACGTATACGCTCTCGCCATCTTATCCTGGGAATGCCTCTCCGGCGAAACTCCTTGGTCTCACGTCCAACACCCGGTACAAATAGCCTTCGCCGTTTGCAACGACGAGCGCTTGGACTGCGAGAAAGTCGGCGACTGGGAAGAAGCTAAACTTCTGATTCAAAAGTGCTGGAAACGAACGCCAAAAGATCGACCGAGCATGTGTGAAATCGCGCGCACATTGAAAGATATGAGAACCAAAGTTCGCTAATACAGAGAACGATGACGATGAAAGATTGAAGAGATGTTAAGATAGTGTTTGTAACGCACCTCTCGCCTGCGTTGTAAAAGGTCAAGCTACTCGTTTGGACTCTCGTCTTCTCCCCTACAGAAACTCCACAATTGAAGAGATGTTAAGATAGTGTTTGTAACGTACCTCTCGCCTGCGTTGTAAAAGGTCAAGCTACTCGTATAACGCTGGTCTTCTAAAAAACTCCACAAAAAAACGCTCACTACCGTCGTTCACGAGAAGAAGACAAAGAAGAAAGACGAAGAGAAGCGCACCGCTCAAAAGCGCGACGGATGATGCGCTAAAACTCTCCTCGCGTTTCGTGGTTTCGTCCGTGTTCTCGTCGTCGCGATGCGCGTCTTACTCTTCTTCCTTTCTCGGGGAAGTTTTCTTTGTTGCGCGTTCGTGCTTTTCCTCCTCCTGCTCGATGTCGAAATCCCGGTCGTTCTCGCGGAGAAGAAACCGGTCGTCCCGGCGGAAACCATCGCGAAGTGGCACCGACACCACAAGCTGTTCAAAGAGAAGCGATTATTGGTTCGACGAGAAGGAGAAGCGCAGAGCGTGAGCGCGGAGGAAAAGGAGGAGAAGTCTGGGTGGGAAGATCGATGGGAACATCGAGCAAAAGTCGTCGAGAAGAACAACAACGACGACAAAAACAACGATGCGATTGCTGGAAAAGCAACATCACCAAACGTGGCAGCAGGGAAAGAAGAGTCCGATTTGGCGTTGAAACTGTTCCGAAAGATTCCGCGGAAGAAGAGAGAGGAGATTTTGAGGGCGTTGGAGAATTTCAAGAAGGAGAAGGAGGCCGAGGAAAAGGAAGAGGGAGCCGGAAACCGGAAAGAAGAAAGGAACGAGGAAGAGACGAGGAGAAAGATAGAGCTGTTAGAGAAGGAGAGGAAAGAGAAGGAGAGGAAGTTAGCGGTGGTGGTCGCGCGGGAAGCGTCGGTGGCTGAGGCGGCCCCGTCGACGGGGGAAAAGGGCGACGACGATGGTTTCGTCCCGGTGGACGAAAGCGCGTTAGCGGCAGGGACGGTGGCGTACGGGACGTACGACACGTGCGACACGTGCGAGATGTGCTCGGTGGAGGAGCCGCCAAAAGGCGTGGATACGGGGAAAGCGGCGAAAGCGAAGGAAACTGCGTCGGGGACGACGCGCGATGGAAAAATCCACTGCAAAAAGTGCTTCGGGTGTAACGTCGTCTTGTCGCGGTTGGAATCGAATCAAAATTTGCACGGTAAGAAAGTGAAGATGTTTGCCGGCGCTTCCGGAGCAGCCGTCGTGAGAGGGTACACGAAAGAACACGGCAACGTGATCATAAAGTCCTGGTGCGATTTCGGTGGGTACAAGCAGCACCCGGAAACCGCCGCGAAGCATCCGTTGACGTGCAACGAAGAGACGCAATCGAAAAACACCCAGTGTCCGATTAAAGGCGGCATTCACGCGTACGGCGAGTGCAACTACAAATTTCTCAACGCGCTCGACAAACTGACTGTAGATTCAAATTTAACCGGCGTCGTCCCTCGAACGTGGACTGGTTCCGTGAAAACCTTTTTACCGTGGGACGGACACGCGGTCCAAGGCCACAAAATTGACGTGCGCTCGCAATTTTACGAGGTCGCCAAAGGCTACTCAATCGAAGCCGTTTACGGAAGCTCGGTCGCGCAAGACACAGTGGAGATGTTCAAAAACATCAAACACGAAGAAGTCATCAAAGCTGCCACGTTTGATTTGCTCTTTTCCGAGCAAGACAGACACGGTCAAAACGTATTTGTCACCGAAGAAGGCGACGTCACGCTCATCGACTCCGAAGGCTGTTTCGGCCCGACGAATTCTTTGTTACTTCCAGGCGGACAGAAATTCGAAGTCTACCGCATAGGGTACAACGCGGTGTGTTGCGGTAATACCCCGTTATCGTGTCCACAACCTGCCGGCGAGAGGACGGCGCCGATCGTCGCCATGGACTACCGATGCCACGCCAAAGACCATTTCGTCGGTTTCGATTGGCCGAAAGGTGTGGAACCCTTTTTACGCAAAATCCAAAAGATGACCGAAGACGACGTCCACGAAGTCTACGAAATGACGCGAAAAGAACACGCCACGCACTTGAAACGAACCGTCGACGAATTACTCGAACTTGGTTTCGAAGGCGCTCTGTTAAAAGCTTACCAAAGGCAAAATCGAGGCGACGGTCTTACCTACGGAAACAACTACTGGTACCCGATCACGCGAGCCTGTTGCGGGAACGATATCTGCCCAATGCGAGTCGACGACGCCGTCGGTCGAGTAAACATCGAAAAAAGCACGCAAGGCGAACTCGCGGAAAAATTATGGGGTGATAAATACGTCCACGGATTGGACGTGAAGAACTCTCCCTCGGCGACTTTACTCGCGCTTTCTTCCTTGAACGTTCCGAAACCGGAAACGAGCGCGGACGCGTTGGTCGATCGATTGAAACAACAAGAACAACAACAACAAACAACACGTAAAACTCATTAGAAAAGAATACGTTCTTAGCCATAGTATATACCGCGCGTACATAATCATGAATGCGTTTAGAGTGTTGAAAGTCGTCGTCGCGACGAAGAAGTGTTGTTCTCGCACTCGTTTTAAGCTTTTTTTTTCTCTCAAATCGTCATTAAAAAACAGACAAATGGTCGCTTTTTCTTCCACGTCGACGAGTTCTTCGACGAATTATCCATCGAGTATTCATCATCATCGAGGGAGACGAAGAGGGAGAAGGAGGTACCAAAAGAACTCCCTTTATTACGACGAGAACAAGAGCGACACTTTCGCGAGGAAGAGCAAAGGGAACGATTCAGACGACGCGAGAGTAAACGACGACGAGGAGGAGGAATCTGACGACGGAAATGGAAAAAATCAATTTAACATTTTCCGTCCGTCGTCCTCTTCGGACGAAACCGTCGTCGGCGCGGAAGGGGTCCCTCAGTTCATCATCGAAGCCGAGCGCAAATCGGTCCCACTCCGTCGCCCACGGTTAGCCACGTACGCGATTTCCTCGTCCGTGGCGGCGGCGCAGTTGGTGTACATCTTGCAGCAATCGTCGAGTTTGGAAAACCCAATCTTAGCGGCGGCGAGCGACGTGTGCGTGATGATCGTGGGGAGTTTACTGTGGAGAGAAGAGCTGAGAGGACGAGCGAAACGATTGAAACGGATATGGAAAGAGGCGAAAGAGAGAGAGACGGCGATGACGAGAGCGGAGCAAGGGTTAGGGGAGACCGTCTGGACGGCCAGGATGAGGAACGTGAATAAGAAAGGAGGTGGAGGAGGAACCGCCGCCGGGGAAAGTAACACGAACAACATGAACAACAACAACATCGACGCGAGTACGAGTAGCAGTAGCAACGGTAGCAGTAGGAGCAACAGCAATAACGAGACCACGACAAAGAGTACGGAAAAGGGTAACGAAAAAGAGTACTACCCGACTGGCGTTACCGTCTCGGAACTGAAACAGAGCGACAAACAGCGTCGAGTGGTTGAAGTGAACGGTAAGAAAGTCTTGTTACAATATTTCATGGACGAGTTGTATTGCGTCTCGAACAAGTGCCCGCATTTAGGTATTTCGATGCAAGGGAAGACGGCTTTATTGAGCGCTGGATTGGAAGCGCCGAAGAGAGAAGGGTCGAAAGCGCCGTGCATCGTGTGTCCCGCGCATCAGACGGCGTTCGATATGGAGAGCGGAGAGGTAGAAGGGGAGTGGTGTCCGAAATTGATTGGAAAAGGCGTGCCGATTTTGGGGAAGGCGTTGGAAAAAGAGAGGAAACCGATCGAAGTGTTCAAGACGCGAGTAGAGGAAATGACCGGGAGCATATTAGTCGCCGTGCCGTAAACTACTATTGTAAAATTTATACATCTAAATCTATGACGACGTTGTGTTATTATCACGGCGAGACCACTCGCGTCCCGAAAAACCACCACTTACGTAAGCATTAACTCGGCGTAAAACTCTCCATGATGGCGCCGGCGGCGGATACACCACTCCATTCTTGCGTTTGGCTTTCGATCAAACCGTTTTTGCTCGTCTTCCACGTGACCGTCCCGGTGTATGGTTTCACTCGCGGGTGCCACGGCAGCTTTAAATACCCCTCGCAATCATAAATACCCACTATAGTATTCTCGTCTTTCACCTCTATGCTTCTCAAATCCACCGAACTGTTCTCCGGATCGAATAAAATCTTCAAAGCGTTGACGTATTTGCTCAGCGATTTCGTCGTATTCGTCGGGTCGATAAATCGACAGTCGTCCTCGAAAATCTCCGGCGTCACGTTCCCGGTGACGAAATACGCGCCTCTGAACGTCCCATCTGCGTTTTTCTCCACCGGTTGTAAATCTCTCCTTAATATTTCTTTGATTTCTTCGATGGACGCATCCGTTCGCTTCTCGTTTCCTATTCGCGTTGGTTTTCCCAGAGGTGCCAGTTGCAAAGCATTCGCCTCCTCTGTTTTTGTTGCGAGGAGGACACCAACACCACTCGAGGAGAGAGAGAGCACCATTTTCGTCATCATCGCTCTCCTCGTCTTCTTCAGTTCTTCTTCTTTCTCTTCTTCGTCTTCTTCTTCATCCGCTTTGTTGTTGTTGTTGTCGTCGTCGTTGCTTTTCGTCCTCCTCCTCGAACGCAGAGTTCGTCTTCTTTTCCCCGTCGTCGTCGCGGTGTGGTGGTAATGGTGGTCATCGCGACGAGAACGCGAAGAAGAAGTCGAGGAGGAAAAGGAGGAGGATAAAAAGCAGTTCGTTCGTCCTGCAGAGTGAGGAGGAGTCGTTTGCATCGTCATCATCATCCTCCAAAGTGGGTTGTTGTTTGGGGAAAAAAGTGATGATTTTTCTCTTCATTATATTTGAGTTGCTTGCTGCTTTCGGGCGCGAGTCGTGCGAGATCAACACCGCACAGAGACGTTGTTTGAGAGAAAGAGAGAGAGAGAGAATTCAGAGAGAGAGAGAGAATAAATAGTACGCGCGTAAGTAAGCGTAAACAGAGCAAAACAGAGTCTCATTGGTGCAATCACCAATCACTTAAAGCGGGGAAAGAGAGGGAGAGAGAGAGACAGAAACACGTAAACATGGCGGACCAACAGAGACTCAAATCCTCTCGACAGAGAAATATCGCGCAAGCGTTGCGTAAAGTCGACGCGGCTGGACGAGAGGCGGCGATTTCTGCAAGGTTAGACGCGTTAGAACGGGACGCGTTACCGGACGACGACGAAGGAGGAGGAGGCGACACCATGGACGAGGAGTTCGTGGTCGAGGAACCGAAGTTGGACGGGGCGATGACGAAGATTGTTCCGGCGTCGAAGAAGAAAAAGAAAGGAGGAAGCGAAGGAGGGGGGTCAAATGCGAAGGGTGGTGGGAGAGCGACGCGTGGAGCCGGCGGGGATTCGAGTAAAGCGTTATCGGCGAAAGCGCTGAGGACGTTCAATCAACTGTTAGAGGCGAACGCGTTAGACCGAGCGCCGGTCGGGATACCTACGTACACGTCCATCGCGGCTGGGCCGCCGAGTAGCGGCGCGCCGAGAAAGTTTTGCTCCGTGTGCGGATTTCCGAGCCCGTACACGTGCTCGCGTTGCGGCATGAGATTTTGTTGCAGGAAGTGTAATCAGATTCACTCGGAAACCAGGTGTTTGAAAATGTTAGGGTAATATAAACGTATACATGCATAGCAAAAAGTGATTGATTCTTAGAAAGAATAATGATGTAGTAAAAAAGAGAAGTCAAAGTATTACACGTAGAATGAAAGTGCGTATAATCGTCGTCCATCTTTGTCGCATAAAAACTCCATCGATATGCGCTCTAAAGCGTGATGATGTCCAATTTTTTCCTTTCTTTTCACTCGTAACGCTTCATTTTACCACTTGAAAAAAAAGTCAAAACACTTAAATACAACTGCACTTACTTTCACAGCGCATACCTCTCGCAGCACTACTAATATAATAAATATGCAAAGATTAGACGCCTCCGACGTCGTCGGTTTGTGCAACGACGAACTCTATCGCCGCTATTGCGCGTTTCCTGGCGTGTATTCCGCGCCGCACGATTTAGATGATTTAGATTTGCACCCCCCCCGGGGAAGAGGAGGAGTCCGCTGATCCAGAAAAAGTGGCAAAGCGACTCGCGGAGCGCGAGGAAGGGACGGCGTTGTATCACGCGTGCGAGGCGCAGTATTTTCACTCGCAACTGCCGCTGACGGAGAACGCGGACAGCAGTGTGAGTTCTTCTTCGTTGTGGTCGAAAAGTAAGCAACATGAAAATCGGAGGAAGAAAAAAACGTACGTTTCGAAGGAGTTTGCACAGATTGGCAGCACGGAAGCGTGTTCTTCGCTGAGAGCGATGAAGAAAAAATTGAACGAGTGTCACAAAGACGAGGAAGGATTTTTTTACATCGTGCAGTTAAGAACGGAACGGCTCAATGGAGACGTGGAGATTGTTTTGGACGAGTATAGGAATAAAGTTGAGAACGAGAGCACGAGCGAGGAAGAAGACCGGGGCGAACATCAGGAGAACGTCGACGAGAAGGTGAATGAAAGTAATGATAATACTAATACTAATACTAATACTAATACGAAAGAAGGAGATGATACAGAAGAAGAAAAAGAAGAAGAAGAAGACGACGACGACGACGACGATGACGACGATGAGAACGATGGAAATATTAACGAAGAGTTTGTGCGCATAAACGGAACGATAAATGTTGAAGCGATTACAAAGATTTGGATCGTTCGGAGAGCGGGCACGTACGGGATGAGCGGGAAATTCACCTGCGTAGATCCGCCGATGATCTCAATCGATGATTTCTAATCAATTAAACTATTGCAAAGCACACAAGCGTAAATAGCATTAAAAGCCTATTTCACGCATTCTCACCAACTGCCTCAGCTCTTCGGCCCATTGGTCCATGCCTTTCTGACTCTCAAGTTCCGCACATTTCGAGTCTTCTTGGCTTCTAGTCGTCACGTCACACGTCCCCGTGTTGCAATCGCCGCACGCGAACAAACCTCTATCGTTTGCCCACTTTCGAAACGGTTCGAACCGATCTTTGGCAAACGCGACTAATAAAACGCGTCTTTGCTTGGCCACGTTCGCGAGCTCTTTCGACCACACTAAATGATCCACTCGAAACAATTCTATCGATTCTGGTTCGTCCTTGTTCTCTTCCTCGTCCGGTTGCGTTCCAGGAGCGATGGCATACACGAAATACGGAAATCTTTGACTAAACTCCGGGGCAAATCCCAACGCGTGCGCGCGCATGATGATCACCGAAGGCATACCGTCGCCTAGCGCGCCAGTCGCGCTCAAACCATCGAGAACACCGCTCTGTAGCTCGTCCGCAGCGGATAAGATGATCGGAATGCCACCTACCATCGCTTCTCGAGGCGACAGTTGTAACAGCTCAATTTTCGTGCCTTTTCGCTTTCCTTCTTCGTCTAAACCGGAACCAAAATATTGCGTCCGCCCCCAATCGGCTTCACCGATTGAGCCAAACACTTCCTTTTTGCTCACTTGCTTCGTTTTCCTCGCCTTCCCGACAAAACTCGAGACTAATCGCAATCGTTTCGCATCCTTTACGTTCGGCAAAGCCAGTTTCATTTGCTCCAACGCGAAGAATTGTTCCGGCGAGCCTTCGAATATTCTCGCCACTCCCGGGACAGCGTTTTTCCGAAGCGCTCTCGCCGCGGCTAACGCGAATGGCGCTTCTTTCGCTCCAATTGCTAATATGACGAGATGATTGTTGTTCCCGATGCGAACGAGGTCCCTTAAATGGGCGGAATGTTTCGACATGCGGGATTGCGCGCGTTTTCTACTTCTACCGAGCAACGCTCTCCTGCTCCTTCTCTTCTCTTCGCTATTTGCTAACGTATCTACGACGGCCTCTTCGATCTTTTCCTCCACGCTTTCCTCTGCGAGTATCCCCGAAGCTTTCTTCTCCTCGTCTTCCTCCAACGCCTCTCTTATTAAAGAAGGAAACATCCCTAATTTCTCCTCGGCGTCTTCATCCACCCCCCAATCGGTCTTCCCCATGCCTCGCAAGCGATACGCGTTCGTTTCTGCGAGAAACGCGATGTAATTCCTCGCGAATCGGCTCTCTAAATCTCTCGCTAAATGTTCAAACAAAGCATCCCTTCTCTCCTCGCCGGCGTTGGCGGACGTTAAACGTCCCAGATACGCGCAGTGTCGATTATAAAAATACGGAACTTGCGCCGCTCGAATTCTGGCGTCGCACGCCGACGCGTCTTCGTGTATCTCCTCCAATATCGTAGGAAACATGTGTTCGTTATCCGTCGTCCCTAACATCGCCTCCACCCCAGTCGCGTTGCTCAAGAACGCCCTCGCTTGCTCCAACCAACCACCGGACGCGCCGCTCGATACTTCAGATTCGTACGACGAAGACCCCCCGTAGTAGTACATCCTTCCGTCCGTCCCAGGTCTTCCTCCTCCTCCTCCGCGATAGACCACCAACCCGCACAAAGCAATCACCACCACCGAAATCAGCCCTCCTCCTAAACACGCCTTCCCTCTCGCCTTTTGTCGCTCCGTCATCGGCACCTCATCATCATCCTTGCTCTTCCCTTCAATCATCGACGCGTCGTCGTCGAGTGGTGGGTCCCACGTTTGCACGGCTCGCGCCGCGAAGTTAATGACTTTAGCGTAGGAGTAGGAAATGTACGCGCACACGTTCGTCGTCATCATCATTTGCATCATCGACGCGTCGTCTTTGTCGTCCGCCGAGATGGCCTCCACGAGGAGGACTGAAGGTGGATTCTTTCCCTCCTGTTCTTCCTCCTCTGCCATTCTTATCATAGGAAGAGCTCTCTCACTCGATGAAAAACATGATATATATGAAGAGTTAAAATACGCGTGTGACACAATGTAGAAGTGAGGAGGATTTTATGAAAATGTGGTGAAAATGGATAAAGACTTTTCGGTCTTCGCGCGATCGGTTCATTTTTAAGTAACAGTATTACAACAACCATTTCTTCATTCTACCCATTCTCAACCATTTCCTGAGCATGGAGAACGTTTTAAGTTCGCTCAGACGGACGCGTAAAGCCATCGTCACGCGTCTTCGATCGACGCGGTTTTCCCGAAAGTTGACTTGGCTCGGTTTCGCTCTCGACTCGTGGTCGAGTAACGTTTGGATGGATTTGAACGCTTCGCGTCGAGCGGTCGGGTAGCGTTTGCCTGGAGTGAGTGCGCGGATGGCGACGAGGTTTAACGCTTCGGTGATCTCGTTGGCGCGGGTGTCTTTCTTTTCGAATTCGAACGCTTCTTCTTCTTCTTCGTCGTCGGTATCGTCTTCTTCTACCGAGAATATGGCGTCAGCGATTGCAATCAGCTTTCGCGACGGCCGACCGTTCGGGTGCACCTTAAAGCGACTCGTTGTACCTTCGTTAGTTAGCTCGAAGACTTTCTTTCTCACAAATCGTGGATTCTCAAATCCGTAGACTTTATCGCACGCCGCGAAGAGCTCTTTGAAAGATATCGTAACCGAATTGTGCGGGTTACGGCTGGAGGTGGGTAGGAACCCGTACCGACGCAACAATTCACCATCGGATAATTCGCCGTACGTATTAAAGATTTCGTCACCTTTGCGAATGTCGCGAACTGCAATCATGTTCAAGCGATTGGTAGAAGCGTCGTGGGAGAGCTTTACCGAGGCTAAAGCCGGATGCGTATGGTTTAGCATGTCCCAAAATGGCACTAACGCTTGTGTTTCCGTTTCATCTTCACCGAGAGTAAATGAATACGAGGCGACTATGTTTACCGCATCTCGATACAAACGCGCGAGCGAATGACTATGGGACGCCTCCGACGCGTTCGATGCCGGTTTCGAAGACGAGATGTCTTCTTCGTCTTCGCTATCGTCCTCGCTATTCTTATTCATGTTATCGTTCTTCATCATTTTTCGTTTCTTGCTAGTGTTATTATTATTATTATTATTCACGTTCCCGCGATCATCGTCGTCGTCTTCACTCGACATCATCATCTCCACGTTCACCTCTCTCTCTTTATTCCTCTTCTCGTTCTTCAATAATTGCCCAATCGCCTCTCTCAACGTCTTCGGAACCTTCCCTTTGCCGTTCGCGATGGCCTCAAAAAACGGTCTCGCGACCTCCTCAAAGTGTAACTGGGTCAGAGACGGCACCTCTTTGCTCTCCTCGTCTGCGTACGATTTAAACCTCGTCCAGCAATCCGTCCCTCTGAGACGTTCCTTCTGGGCTTCCGTCCACGAGAGCAAACAATCGGAAAATTTTTCGACTCTCGGCATCGTCGCCAAGTACCGGTAGTATTTAGACTCTTTACCTAACGCTAATTCACACGTTACCGCGACCACTAAAGCTTCTCGCTGTAACCTCGGTTCGCCATTATCCGCTCTCTCTTCTTCTTCTTCTTCTTCTTCTTCTTCCCCTTCCTCCACCATTCCGCGATGACGCCCGTACGCCTCCGTTTCCTTAACAACCTTCTGACAGTCCCTT
>JACLAA010001009.1_pt1 | contig 62750 bp, 36 predicted proteins | sample 8027891 | NCBI WGS metagenome assembly JACLAA01 (sample SAMN15724900, study PRJNA655200) | protist metagenome | isolation source: fluorescence activated cell sorting (FACS) single amplified genomes of... | place: Spain: Blaines Bay Microbial Observatory, Mediterranean Sea | collected 2016-01-19 | reverse complement strand
CTGCATCGAGTTGAAGTTCCTGTTGCGATAAAGGATGCAGCAATCTTAGCCGCAGATGCGGCCATGGACAAGTATAGTACTGAAAAGGTGCGATTTACACTTTCAAAAGGCAAGTTTGCGCTACGTGTTCCCTCGCCCTAGGATGTGGCAACGGATCTAAAAAGAACCTTCGACGTGGCGTACGGTGGAACCTGGCATTGCGTGGTAAGATCGAAATTCAGCGAATCAATATGAAGGCATTATTTATGTATAGGTTGGTGCGAACTACGGGAGCTCAATAACCCACCAAACAACATCTTTGCTTTTCTTCCAGCTTGACCAGGCACACGTGCTCATCTTTTGCAGTGATACACCGTCCAAATGTTAGAAACAGAGACAAGCCATTGAATTCACCTGGCTAGTTGAATGGCCGTCAAGCAGGCTGGCGAACGCCCAAATCAAGGTTGGTTGACGATGCAAAGGAAGACATTCCCTGCACCACCGCTATACTTGTACTAGCACTGCGAATGATGCAAGACCAAAGGAGTACGCACCCTTGGGAGCTACCTTAAAAATACACCAAGTAGTTTTGGTTTACGGTGTTTGTTTACGCGTGGCGTGTTGTGTGCGTAGTAAGTGTATCATATAGAAGGGTATAGGATAGGGGGGGGGGCGGGGTATTTCGCCCTGTTTATCGCACTCCCCCTTTTGATAAGGGTAAGCTCTTGTTTCCCTTATGGAAATATGGGGTGAAAGTTGTCCTCCATCCTTGTCGTTCGTTTCATTGAAATATATGCCAGTGCGCGTTGGAAAGTAACTCAAGTAGCTCGGTTGGCATTTGCCTCTCAATGAATACACTTAATTCTTACCGTAAGAATGGGTAGGCTTTTCTGTAGGTTGAGTTTGAGAATTTGCTTCATTGTCATCGGCCTGGTTGGTCGTAGGTTGTGATTCGGGAACTGGAACATTGTCAATCATTGAATGCCTCCAGCACGACGTCAGACTGGTCCGAGCCGCTCTCAGAAAGGGTCGTCAAGGTGGCTCGAGTGCAGCTTCTAGGGGCGTCAGATGCCCGTAGGTGCGTCGCCGCCGCGGCTGCCCACTGGCATAGCCTGAGCACGATCCACTGGCACAGTTTTCTTTTAGAGAGCTCCTTGGCGTATTTGGTAAATCTTTCCTGTTTACAATAACCATTGTTCTATACTATAATATATCATATCTTATTCTTATCATGATCATGATGTTCATTTTTTTGGATTTATCAATTTTAAGAATTCAAACTTGAAGCACAAGCCTGAGGAAGACCGACACTTTGTCTTGAAAAATGGCTTGCATAAGAAAATTGCGAATAATCCGCGCCGCGCTATATATATTACTCGGCGGGCTCAGGCTGGAGGTGGCTGCCACTGGCAGTGGGGGGATATTTCGATCCACTCACTCACCCAAAAATATTATATGTGTAAAAATTGATGACATTTTTGTGCCATTTTTGGGCTTATTGGGGATTTGCGACAAATGCGGACAGGGCCATGACAGGGCCGGACTCGGACTCGGCCCGGGACCCGGGCTCCAATAAGGAATTTTCTTTAAAATTTCCTATTGGGCGCTCCTGGAACGGATTTTAGCAAATCCCCAATAAAACGACCTAAAATGGTGTAAAAAAGGCTTCCGAGTCAACTATATCATCATCCGACTCGGAGATAAAACCCGCCCGAAACCCGGCCTTCCCCACTAATTATTTCCTATCCTTCCATATCTATATAGGGCTGCTAGGGAATACCCGGCTACCGGCTCGGCTGAGGGGGCCCCCTCACCCTGCCCGGACACCGGAAATTCCAATAGGAAAAAATTAGGATAGCCGCGGTGGTGACTGGGGAACGATAGGAAAAAATTAGGGCGCAATTGCGCGTCCATTTATACTGTGTTTCGGAGCGATTCACTTTTTGGTTCCAAAAGTAGGGCCCCGGGGTAAAACTACGAGCAGCCCTCACCATCATGATGAGTGTCTCGTTTGGCTGCCGGCCCGGGTGCCGCCGATGCGCCTGCTGCGTCCCGCCCGCGCGCGGGAAGGGAGTCTATCGACGCTGACCAGCGAGTGAGCGTAAATTTGGCAGCATCCGGCGGCCGTGCGGTCGATCGCACCGACGCATAGCACGCAAATAGTTTCGATCTCAGCTTCTGCGCTGCCCCCAAGGACGCGGACAGGACCTACGTGAAGCGAGCCCCCATTATTATATGGCAAAGTGTGGTTGCTTTCGCCCCTCGGGAATCGGAAGGTGCCGAACGGTGGCAATATTCACTGGCCATCAGGTTTGAGCGCGCCGTTCACGCTGAAAAGGGGGGGTAAAACAGCCAAATTTAGCTGTACTCACGGAGCATTAAGTGTCGCAGGGTAATTCAGCACGAATGTACCTTGGGGAGGATCGCTCAGGATCTTACTGTAAAAAAGAACCCGGTGTCCGGCTCGGGTTAGGGGCCCCCGCCGCGACCTCCGAGTCTAGTAGCCCTGCCGGTGGTACGGTCAATTTAGGCGGCGAAGTGGCCAACTGGCCAGTGCCAGTCCACCCGTGGTTATTTTTCGGCGGTGGATAGGCCCGTAAATTACTTCAACTAATCCAATATAGAAATCCAATACCTAAGTTGTTGGCGAGTTGAGGCTATTTCGCGTCCGCAGAACCTAGCTTGATGTGCCGTAGTTAAATCTGCGAGCATCTGGAGAACCACATATTCTGCTTTTGTTGCGATAGGAAAGCTAGCAAACCAAAAAACCAAATTGATCTACCTTTAATCAACCACATCTGCAAACACAGTGTTTATAGAGAGGGGATTCGTCTGGGCAGTTTGGATTTGCTTTGTGACCTCAGCGCGCCGCCTGGTGTAAATCTGAAAGGCGGCAGGCCAGATCTGCTCCCCCATGCCAACGTTAGTTCCAGAATTATCAGAGAGCCAATTAGCTTCACTCTTAACTGCTTCGATCTCAGCCTTAACACTGGTATCAACTGCCTCGAAGCAAGCAATGTCTTTTTCATTAACATGACCAAGCTCGACAGCTTTGTTGAAGACAAAACCTTCAGCCTGGAGGCGCTGAATAAGAGGTATTACCTGCTGGCAGCGTGCCATCAGGGCAGCACGTAGCTGGCGAGCAGCCCGTTCTCCAACCACCCGGGGTGCGGTATGACCCTGAAGCATTGCGGCCTGAGCAGGTTGAGACAGTTGCTGTAATGCTGCCGACTTCATCTGGTCATAGGTTGAACGCTGTTTGACGCCCGGTAGGTCAGCTGGCCAGGGTTTTGCAGTTCCTGCCGCATAAGTCTGGAGAATCTTTTCTTGGTGTAGTTGGAGTAATCTCTCGCGTTTCGTATTTTGGGCATTGGCCTTGGCGTGAAGCTCAAACGCCATTGACCATATCTTTTCTCCCATTCCTGGAGTGCCGTCTTGTTCCCCAAGCCATTCAGCCTCCTCCTGAATGCTGGCTGATTCCATCTTGCACTTAGTTTCGAAGACTTGGAGTGTGCTCAAATATTCAGCTGTTGGGATTTCACTGGACTGCCATCTTGCACGCTCCGTGGCAATACGTGTCCGCTGTTGCTCTTGCCGCAGGCTAAGAATCCACGGTATCTGCTGTTGGCATCGCTGCAAGAGGGCATCTCTTAAACGCTGTCTAGCTCTCCCTACAGCCTCGCCTTTGTCCTGGTCCTGGTTGAGGAAACCAGCCTTGATAAATTCATACTCTTGGATAGCGCGTTCTCTAGGATGAGTCTCTGGCCACGTCATGGGTTTGAATGCCGGCTGAGTAGAAGCAAATTGTCTTGAACTGCTGGGCTTAGAATCTATCACCTTACCCAAAAAACCTCCCTTCAAACCCTTCAGACCACTGCCAGCATCACGGCGCCGAGCTGCATCTTCAGTCGTTGCTTTTAAGGCACGTGCACGAGCTGCATCCTCCTGCCGCCTTTGGTTCCATATTTGCACGGCAATCCGCCTAGAGATAGATATTTTCATGCACACAAAAGATTCTTGCGCACCAAATTTCTTCTGAGGCCTGTTGGCTGCGCTCCAAATCATCACAAAGCCACCCTGCTTCGTGTCGAACATCGTTAACCTCCGTGTCTAAAAGTTGAGAGAACCGTGCGAATTTTTTCAAGTCGGATTCAGACATCATTCCTCGACGAGCCATTCGCTCGATTGACTGCTGCTCTCTTTCCACCCGCAGTAGCCATGTAATATGAACTTGACAACGGTCCATCAGTGCATGTCGTAGTTGCTGGCGAACCTCAGCTTTCATGTCTTCGTTTTCGTTCCATTGCGCCAGAACATCTCTTTTCAGGGCTTTGTATTTGTCAATTTGCCTGAGGCCCGGCAAACTCCGAGGCCAAGGCAATGCCTTCACTGCTTCAAATCCATCGCTAGCAGTTGCCGCCAGAGCTTTCGGACCTTCCTCTCTGAACAGAGTTTCGTTGGAGATCTCATATGTTGTTGTAAATATGTATCTATATACCAACAACAACAAAATTGTAATAACACCAACTGACGCCCATAAAGCTGTCATCACGTCTGTCTCTATCTTCGCTCACCATGCGTGCGGGTTGGACCGGCGCCCGGCGCAGGCCTCACTATCTTCGCTCACACCATCACGAGACATGCGGGGGTCAGCCTCGGGCTGTCCCGATGAGTAGCGGGCGTCGGAGTGCATCAGGACGTTCGACGGCCGATTCCCGCCCACTGGCAGTTTGTTTTGGGGTCCAGCAGCTTCGACTGCCGTGACAATTTTACAGGCGCCCGCAGCCAACTGACTCGTCAAGATAGACCCATCGCCGAGAAACCCCGGGAACTTCAAATGAGCCTCTCGTGCTGCATCATCATCGGCATGTAATAATAACAATAAAAAGTAAAAATAAACTAAGGAAATACGGGGTGAAAGTAGTCCTCCATCCTTGTCGCTCGTTTCATTGAAATTTGTGCTTTGGTAAATATGTTTCAGACTTAGCGCGCGTGAATCATGATCCACACTCTCGACTGAAGAATTTATTTAGCGCTTTTGACCAAAGCTGTGGGCTTTGTTTCAGTCCGTACAGGGCCCGCTTGAGCTTAACAGTTGTGTGAAGCTTGCCGTCGGTTCACCAGAATGTGACAGTTTACTATCGAGGAGTACTCCTTCTCTAGCTAGAGCCTCTTTAATTTCATTCACTTCATTCCAAAGATCATGGGTGTCAAACTCCGTATCCAGGGAAGAGAAGATTCCAAATATCATCATGATGATGATATCATGATCCCGGGCCCACAAACCGAGAGAGGGATACTTATGTCTAGAGAAGATTGTCCCCTCTTTTTCAAGCACTCTCTAAACTTAATTTCAGCTGTCCCTTGAGACTTTTCTAGTAAGTCTGGTTGTGTGTGTAGTAAGTGTATATAGAAGGGTATCACTGGCATATGATAGGATAGGATAGGGGGGGGGGATTTCGCCCTGTTTAAGTTTATCGCAGTCGGCCCGGGTGTCCGAGTTCGCCGGGTGTTCAAGTTTGTAGCATCACGCCGGGTGTCCGAGTTCGCCGATGGTTTCAAGGGCATGTCGACCCTCCATAACATGTGCAAATGGATTCGGACGGCGTTCTGCTCAGAACGTGCACCTCGTCTCTTCAAGTTCGGGAAGGGCGGAGGCTTAAGACGAAGTTGCGTCTGGGCTGCCACGATCCACGGAGCTCGAGCTGCCGGATGCAGCGTGTACGCAAGGCCCTTGTTGCGAATCCCGCGAGTCGGAGACGATTTAACACATGTAAACTTTGAATGCAAGGCCTTCGAGAAATAACGTGAAGTATTTCTTTCGAGATTATACTCGGTTCGCCCCATCGCACGGCAATGACTTCTGAATATCGTTGTCGTTTGGTTATGGGGGAAACCCCGGGAGATTGAAAACCCGTTGTACCATTATCTTGCTGCTATTTCGAAGCTCCGGTTGGGTATCCTTGAGCAGGGAGAAGGCTCTTAGGAGCTTGTTCCTTTTATAGGCCTTGTAGAACTTGTTGCCACTTTGCCTTGAATCAGGCTGGCGTGCTTGCTTGCAATAAACAATCCTCCGTCGGGACCCGATCATGTCATGCGCAACTGATAGTCGCCGTTTTGGGTGATGTAACGGACCCACGGAAGTGCTTGATAACCGCTTTTTTCGATGATTTTGAGGTACCGAACTTGAATGCCAGAAACCGTAAAATAAGGAATTTCGAATCTAACTTCAATTGGAGCTTTCCAACGATCTGGGTTCTCACCAGAGACAGAAGGTAGACCAAAATGCGCACGCATCAAGTACTCTCTTGCGCCATTGAACTGCTTTATACTCCAAATGATGACATTGCGATCTGGAAGATAGCTTACTGAACCAATACTCGATTTAAACGAAGGCGAATCCACATCGTGGGGGACTGGTATAACAATATCCACACTATTGGCGACAGAACGACTCTTGAACTGACTTTTTGCTTTGACCATGTACTCTATTCGACTGTGAGAGTGTGGCTCAACTACAGCCTCAACCCAAATAAGCGGTTTAACTTGAGTGGTCAGCCTGTATGTCATCAAATCAAATTCACCATCAGGTGGAATGAATGATATGGTGCGATCATTCTCAAAACGAGCAAGGCGCACACATTGATGAAACTTGATGTCCTCAAGTTCGACTGCTTTGCCCCGTGCGATTGACCTGCCGGTAGCCTCGAACATAAGCTTGTCGTTGAGACCCAGCTTCAGCTCTGGCATGCCGCTGAGGTATGATTTCATTCTTATTGCACCGATTATCTCTGAATTGAGAACGCCACCATTGCCAGAAACTAGAAGATTCAATTTTTCAATGACATCGAGGAATATTTCATTTTTTCTGTGCTTTATGCCCTCGCTGCGCCAGGAAACGGCATTGGTGACGGCAATTGGAGGTCTTGGTGCAATCTCGTGTCGATTACTTTTTTGAGTGATGAACCTGCTAAAATGGTTTATATAGGAGCGGCATTAATGACCTACTCTCGCAAAATTTTCGCATCAAGTGACTGGGGGTAGCCAAAATCCAAAGTTTCATCCATGAGCTCATAGATGACAACAAAATTATCCCGAATGCTTTCCTCGTCTAGCCCACCAAAGTAGTCCTTGAAAACCTGATCGTCAGGATTTTTTCGATGCTCAGTAACGTGGGCCTCACATTTATCAAGCGATACAACGTCATCAAAGCTAGAGCCACATTCGAATTCTTCCTGGTGACACAGGTCAGGAACAGGTTGTTGTGCTGTGATGTATGGAAAGATTATTCTCAGTTTGTATCAGTTTCAAACCTTGATGTAAGCAAAGGTACATCCACCCTCTGTGAATATTGGACGTTGATCCATCTCATCTTTATCTTGAATATATTGAGCAAATCTGAGTTTGCATAGCATATTGAAAAAGAGCTAAGCAGGTATACCTTTCTGAAGTCGATGTTGGAATGTCACCGCGATAGTTTCGGCCAATGATTACTTTTCCTTTCGCGTCTGTGAGGAACAGGCAAGATATAGCCATGGTGTCAAGATCGCTGCGGTGCTGTCACCCCGTGGTGCTTCGAGGACCATGAACCTACTAGGATAATTGCGCGTACGGGTTGGGGCGGCGCCTAACGAGATCTAACGAGGCTGTTCGCGAGCGAAAGGGGGTCTAGGATCGTGTATAGGCGGCTTGCGTGAGTGGAGGAGTGCGCGTGTGTCGCCGCGCTAGGCCCACTGGCAGGCGCGTAGAGCACACGTTGAGGGCGCACGGTGAGGAGGAGCGTCTGGGCGTCGGTCCTAGACTGTTCCCCGAACTTTGAACTGCGTCGTAGACCCAACTTAGTGCAGCGCCCCACCCCCGCTATGGTGTGTGAACCGGTAAAGCGGAAAGTCTTCAGCCTACTAGGACTTGTTTTGTCATCCGATCTCGACGAACACGGTTCAGAACAACCTTCAGTCATCACGCGGTACAGCACGCTTGCGCCAGATGCTGCGTATGCGAGCAGTGGTGAAGTAACCTCGTTGGCCTCATTTGAGATTTTTTCGGCCGCAGCGCTGCGCGCACGGTCCGAAACCGCCGGCACGACCAGTCCACGACTCAAGGCTGGGCGTAGCCCGCCGCAGTGCTGCCGCGCGCCACTGAACGCGTTGCTTTGCCGCGACGTGCCGAAACGGACGAATACGGGGCGTAACCTCTCTTTGAGCGCTCAGAACTCTCCGCGTACCGCTTCACAGCGCGTCATCTTCAATCCGCAACATGCCAAGGTTGTAATCTTTGCGTGCGCGCCCGCGCTTTTTGTAATCTTTTTCGAGCCAACGCGTACGGGTTTTCTCAAAATGGGAGTTGGAATTGGGGAGCCCCAACATCTCCCCCAACCCTGTTCAGATAAAACCCGGCGCCCTAACTTGAACCAAAGACCGCCCTGGGCAAGTCCCTGGGCCCTGCAGACTTGGACGTATACTAATTACCGGGATTTTGCTAGGCCTAAACGTGAGCGTGCAAGCGACGGCGAAGAATCACAACGCCCCCGGTGGTCCGACGACCTTTGCTGGATGCAACGGTTCAAGTTACGGTGCCAGTGACTTTGACTCGACGCCAAACAGCCTTCAACCAAGGCTAGAAACTTATAGACTCAGAGCACAACCAGTCTTTATGGTGTTGCAGGCCCGAGTTGTTCGACTATTTTAGTTTCGTGATGTGTATGAAGGTAAATCTCGCTAAACCTTTTGAAACTTTGATCTTCTGGTCGCCTTTTGCTGCATTTTGACCCGGTGTTGCTCACGGGCCAACAGTGACTCAGTTGTGCCCTTTAAAAGGCACTGCCGCCATTTATGGAGCATGGAGTTCTGCGCATACTCGATGCTATGAACTCCATATGCCTCGGCAGCCTTCTTATCCCATGCGTAGGGTTTTAACAAGGCAGATTTGGACTTCATACAATCGTGTAAAAACTCGTGCCCAGGTCGAACAGCCTCAATCAGGATTTTGCGCAAGGCTGATCGTGGTCTCTCGCGCTTTAGCTCAATTTCAGAATTGATAAACCTGGAGCCCAGCCCATAGTCCTCGGTGAGCTCTCTTTCAGTGGACCGAGTTCTACCTATTCCGAACTTGCTCTGGACATCTTTGGCTCGCGCTCCCCTCCCAGACTCTCGCGCTTCCCATTCATTTTGTATTATCTGGTAGGTCCGCTCTTGGTCGTCATTGTGGCGAAGCAACAGACCCCCTGCGGACGCATGTAGCGTTAGGATCCAACTAGCCTCAAGATGTTTTCCTGTCAAACGTTGAGCAGGCGAGAATGGCGCATCTGAAAGCTGAAGTTGCTTTGACGATAAACTTTGGGAAGCATAAGGCTGGGGAGAGTACAAAGTATCATCCGCACGAATGAAATTTGTGTCCAGTTTGGCCTCTAGCACAATGTTAAGGTTCGCCGGTGATTTGTCAGGTCTTTCAGTGCCGGAATCCCGAGGTGCGTGCTTAGCTTGCTTGGGCCAGAAACAAGGCACGCACGCACGTCGTATCCCCAAAAAAGATTTCCTGGGGGAGACTATAGAGGAAGCGCACGAGGCGGAACGCAAGCTTGTTTCCTTGTTTCTATCGAGCGAAGAAGTTGAAGATGGATTTATTTCCTCTGTAGATTCACCAATGACAAAGCGCACTGGCAGATCTTCAGTATGGATCACATCCAGGTTTATAGACAGCGGAAAACATGCTTGTGGAACCTCAAGGATGTCACGGAATAACCGCAGGTGCTTGTTGGGTGAATACATAGACCCAAAGCGGTAAGTCATGCCTTCTTCTTGTGTGCCAGCTCCATCTAACTCTTTTATGTGTAGTAGTTGTGGCCTGGGGAGACTAGTCGCGGAATAAGCAATAAGCAACCAGGAACCAGCTGAAATGGGTGTGTTGCTAGGAGCCCGCAGGGTGGCACTAACAATGAAACCCCTTTCGCGGAGGCGTACTTTTTGGAGCCGCAACAAGCTGTGCGTTGTCGAGACATTCTCATCTATGTCAAGCGTATGGAGCGTGATATTATTAGCTGCGGTTGGGTCCGAGACCGAAAGCTCCAGAGCGATATCCATAAATTGAGGTGTCTCAGGGAAACATCCCAGTGATGTAGTTTTTGGGACTTGCTCTTCTTTGCAATTTGCATCAGTGTTTGAGGTCTCCGCGGGGGCATTAACGTCGACGACTGGGTTTATCAGCTCAACGACACGTTGAAATACGACAATTTCGCAGTCGGTATGGACAGCATCGTAGGTGCCATTCGCTGACGTCGACCAACCACCAAGTTGCTCGCATACTGGTGGTAACGTTTTGTATGACACAGGCGCAGTGCAATTAAAAGTGACATCTGCACCAAATGGCGCGTCTAGACAGACCCTATACGCCCGGCCTTTGGGTGCCAGCGGAGCGTAAAGTATTCCACTTCTTGATGGATATGGCCCAGTGATTTTTTGTACGAGCCGCAAGGACACACCTGTGGATGAGCAACAAAATGTCGAATTCTCTTGCTTGAAACGCCCATCTTCTTCTGATGTCTGTGCAGGAGACACCAGCTCCTCAAGAGTCAAAACCGCACTTCGCGTTTGTAGGGTGTGAATTGAGGTTGGTCGGGGCCCCGCTGTGGTACTATCGTCCGACAATGGTGCCGTGGTGAGTATATTGGTTTGTATACAGGCGACTAAGGTGGCGGAGTTGCAGCTCGTATTTATGTGGAGTACTCCAGGTTGACGCAAAGGTTGCGAAACAAATCCTACCCCGCTCGCTGACTCAACCCAGGAACTCTGCAGCTCGGCAGTGAATGGCAGCCCGTACTGCGTTGAAAAGGACAACAAGCAACTCGTGCTCAAACGATCAGTGATGTGGCAAATTGGCTTCCTTAAGGTAGTAGGTGGCAAAGTCAGGGGACCCGATTCAAAGTCAGACAGTCCGGACTTTGCACACGACCATTCAAGTATCGCATCAAAACAATTCGTAATATTTCTTTTATCTGTTCTAACGGAATTGGCTTCGGGATATGTCAAAACCCCAAGGAGAGGATGTAAACAAACACCAGTCTCCGTCGTTTCTACGAGCACAATAAGTTCTTCGCGTGCCGCCATCAACTTGTTCTTTGTCATTCTTGCTGCTGTGCTGCGTGCCATAGATGCTTGATTTAGCATCTCATTTGACACTTCACGGGATTGACCGCTTCTTCGACGACCGCTTGGCTTAGAGTGTCGATTCAAAGAGGACCCTGGAAAACAGTTGGTGCTTGCCAAATCAATCTCCGCCAACGAACATTCAGGTGTCCCGCGCTGAGTAAGACGTGCTGTGAAAGCATCAATAGGACCTGGCTTCGACGGTATGTGGATGGGAGACGGGGCCCAGCCCGTAAGTGCCGTCGTAGCAATAGCAACTAAGTCAAATAGTGCCTGTGGAGATGATTCATCTACTGATGGTATCGCCCGATAAGCTAGATGGGCAACTTTGTATGCTGCCTTTGCCAGAATAAATGGCCACAACTCGCGCCTCTCACGCGAGAACACGATGGTCGCTTGTCCACGTGCATTTATGGGCACACGATCATCAATCTGAACTCTGCGCCATGAGCCACAAAAAAAGACTTTTACGACGTATTTGCCACCGGGGTTATAGCACGGCCTTCCTGATCTATCTTGAGGGTATATGGCCTCCCAAAGAAAAGGTTTATTCCGATTTTGATCGCACTGACGTGCATACATTGCCACCAACCGAAGCAGCGATGCTCCAATCTCATCTTGCTCTTTGGATGATGTAGCGATCCCATTTGGTTGGTCCGCCAAAGCAAAACCCCTCTCAAGTGGCAACGAATCCGGGGGGGGGGGGTCCCCTGTCAGTTTGTGGTGGTAGAACGACAACCTGTGGGAGCGGCTCATTTGTGATTGCATCAATAGCTGTCTCACTCCACTCCGCAAGAGCAGTGTTTTCCACGGCCTGTGCACTTCGTACATTTGACTGGTCATCTGTCACAAATTCCTCATTACTTATTATGCTCGTCTTGACTAATATCTCAGAGCTCGCTGATTGCGCTGACTGAGAGCTAAGACTGGGTGCTCGAACCCAGCCCACACTTGTATCCCGAAGCCAGAACGGCAGAGCTTCAAGGTCGAACTCCTGGTCCACATACGCATCATCTGTGCTAAACCATCTCTCGCCCTCAAGCTCATGTGGCCATTTAGGCAAAAGAGCGTCTGCCACCCGCGGCCAGAGACCGGCGTGCTTATTTGAGGTACACTCCGCCTGTCCCAGGGCAGGCAGAGGAGTCCGGTTGTCACTGCTCTCAGAAGTTATTGGGGGATCCGTGGCTTTGGACATGCTTGCAACAGCTTTGATTAGATATACAGCGACGTATCTTGCTAGTGAGCCGATGGCGCCGAGCTCGCGGAGCGGGCGAGCGAGGCGCTAACTAGGTAAACGAGATGGTTCCAAGGGAACCATCGCCGCCGTGCGCGGCAGCAAGCAGCCGAGCACCGCCACCGGTGTCACGTTGACTCGGACAGTGCACCTCCGAGTCCGAGTCATCATGATTGTCAGTGCCGCGGACCGAAGTGTGTGCCTGTGTCATCTCGGGGAACGTTTACGATCTGCCTGCTCACACCGTGACCTCGATGTGCCTCGGGCTGCTGAGTTTTAAGCTCAGCGGCCAGGTTCGGAAACCATCAAAACAATCAACTTCTTTGAAATTGACCTTTCACTTCACGTTGAAGTCATGTTGTCATGTTTCAAGTTACGTGCCCAGACCATACCATACTAGTATTGTGGAAAACGGTAGGCCGGCAGTATGGCACTGCCGGCATCCCAGCGGGTTTGGCGACTGAGGTCATAGGAGGGTCCCCGTAAGGGATCAGCACTTCATGTGGTGTAATACGAGGAAGTGTCATAATTGCGCTGTTGAATGTAGATAGTATGTGGATAAGGGGGAAGGGAACTTCCTAGGGGCGAGCTAGGGTAGGCCCGGTCCCGATGATTTCCCGGCCCGCCCGGGCCGCGGCCGGGGCCCGCAAGTATCGTGATGATCTAGCCTAGGAGACTTCGGCGTCCTTGGGGGCCGCGCAGAAGCTGAGATCGTGGCATTTTACGTCAAAAAGCGGGGGCGCGATCGACCGCCCCGGTCGCCGATGCTGCCAAATTCACGCTCATTAGCTGGTCAGCGTCGATAGACTCCCTTCCCGCGCGCGGGCGGGGCGGGCGCGCATTGCCGTTTTTTGGCACAAAAATGGGAGCCTTGCCGCCGGCGGCCGGCCCAGCGAGCCGATAAAATGTGTGATAAAGCTACTAGATGAGGGTAATTAGGCTAGCTTCGGCTGATGGACCTCCCCAACTGAGCTAAGAACCGCAGGCTGAGCCGGAATTTAAAAAAACCTTGGGCCAACTGAGCGCCAAATGGTGCTCCGACAGGTCGATTAAATGCTACTAGTAAACTCCCCTGATGGACCTCCCCAACTGATCAAGGGGGAGTGATGATCAAGGGGCCAGAGGACTGCATCGTGACTTCTAGACTGCACTGCCAGTGGCAAATAATATACCTCTAGAATACCGTGACCCCCCCCACGGTGGGCCCGGCCGATTAATTTTACTACACCGTGACTTTTTTGCCCTCGTCAAAAGAAGCTCCTGAGCCTGAGGCTTATTCAAGTTCTAGAGGTATATTCCTTGCCGTTATTGAACGAGCACGTGCTAGACTCAGTAAACCCAATGAAGACAGTGCTGGCGGTGCTATGGCCGGCGACGTAGTCTGAAACCTTGTTGTGTGGCATGAAAAACAACCAAACCAACGCGATGCAGAAGGCGCCTTATTTCAATGTCTATACTCCCTAAAATCATTGGGAGTGCCAGTGTCACTGTCTACAATATTCTTCTTTGTGAATACATGAGCATCATGATCAACAATGAGAGCAGCACTCGTTATATCACTAGAGAGCAGCACTCGTTTGAGGACAACAGCAGATTTGGCAAATGCCTACGAGTCGTGTTGATCAAATCATATGAGCACTTGTCAAGTTAAGCGCGGGAAGCTTCTTACAGCCACCTGAGCTACACCGTTTCTTGTGAGGTTGCAGTTGCTGAGAAAGCAAATTGCGTTGGGTGCCACACAGAGACCACAGTGATTATTGCTCTTAATATCACATAGTGAGAACGTAGCCTTGGCACCAGGATAGACGAACACCCCGGCGGCAGTGGCACTCACCACAATGGAGCAGCTGACGTGCAAACTTGCGCCTGCTCGCATTAGAGTACTCTTGGTTACAACACAAATGGGCAAGCGCCAGGAGACAAACCTTTGTGAAGAGATATCGCAGCGCCAGGTGCCCCAGAGCAATCCACTACCACACGATGACAAACAAGATGACCACCTTTAACAACAAGTGCTGAGTTTGTGATACCCCGTGACTGCAAGCGGTGGATTGTGATACCAATAAGAGCACCGGAGCGACCGCGCCATTCCAGTGCGTTGTTGAGCTCAATGAGAACCCGCTCTGGCATGTTTAAATCTCCAACAATGCGGATTTTGCTGTCGATGAAGAGGCTTGATCTCTCCCAGTAACGACCGGGCCCAAGAATAAGAGTTTCTCCCGGCAATACCGACTTCAACGCGCAACTTAGTGAGGTGTGGCGTTTACAAGGTGGTTGTGAAGATTGTTGGTCCCTATGAGTCAGGGTTGGGGTTGGGCTGTTCGCAGGTAAGACTCGAACAAGAAGATTATCCTCGCGGCAGGCGCGGGCCCAATTTTGGCACACGAGTGCGCAAGTCAAACGTGTGGGAATTGGCTCACACATTGCGATGAAGAGGAACGAAATTTCTCGGGGCCAATGGCTATACCCACCCTGGCATGCCTGCAGATAGGCGTCGCCTGCGTAGAATAAACCATGATAATTCTCTATCTTCACGAAAAAATCTTAACTAAAAAGACACCTTCAAATTTCAACTTCCTCGCCGGGCATCGCGACGCTGAATGACAAATGGCTTCATCCAAGTGGCTTCTGCTGTGTCTACATTGTACCAGAAAGGACTGCCAGTAATAGCATCCGTGCGAACTTCCCACGCAGCGCCCGTGCACTTGCGCTTGCGCTTGGCTGACTGTGCAAGCTGGCGGCGTTTGAGGAATTCCCGCCTGTTGGAATTTTCAGGGACACTAGACGATGTGCCGGCTCTAGTTTTAGGGATGAAATACAAATCAGTCGCTGATAGTTCACCTTCTGAACAAGCACGGTGTTCCTCGATCTGTTGAAGGCCTTCGGTTGTTTTGGCACCCGCGCCCCCTTCCCATTCTTTTTTTTTTATCGTTGCTACAAGCCTGCGCTCAGCTGGTACTAAGAAAGGTTCTTCTGCAGCCGCTAAAGGAACTTTCGAAATTTGAGCCTCGCGGATCAAAATAGCGTATCGCTCAACAGCGCTCAAAGACCTCGTCAATGTGCCAATATCCATCCCGATTTGTTCTCTCCATGACACAGTCTCTGGGCCGCGCGCCACCGCGCCCACTCCAAAGGCAGCCCCTTTGTCCGCTCCAATTTCGGTACAGGGCTCTTCGAACTCACGAGATTCGGAGGCTGCTTCGGCTGCCGCTTCCCGTGCACATTTGGCGTCGATTTCATCTTCAAGTTCGGCCATGGTAGCTGCGAGCTTGGCGTCGTCCTCTTTTGCCGGTGCTTTTCTCTGATCATTATCTCCTTCGGTGTTGAGCAGCTGGCTGCAGAAATTCCCTTCCGTGAGAGTAATAAGCTCAAGCTTCTGCTTTTGCCGAGCTTTGAGGAGGATATTTTCTTCAATTGTCGAGGTGCAAACAAGTCGATAGATGTGGACATCGCGACTTTGCCCAATTCGGTGTGCGCGGTCCATAGCCTGCGCATCCATCGCTGGATTCCAGTCGCTATCATAGAAGATGACGGTGTCCGCACCCGTAAGATTAACACCTAGTCCTCCAGAACGGGTCGAGAGCAAAAAGCAGAACACAGCTGTGTCTGAGTTAAAACGAGTCATCAATCGCTGCCGTTCATCTGGTGAAGTGCCACCATCAAGACGAAGATAACTATGTCCATGCCAGCATAGAAAGCCTTGTAGCACATCAAGCATCTTAGACATCTGAGTGAAAATCAAACAACGATGTTTCTGAATTTTTAAGCGCCTTAACAATGGTGCGAGCTCATGAAATTTTCCCGAGTCCCATTGCAAAAGTGTCCTATCGGGAAATGACACGCGCAATGCGAGTGTAATGTGGCGTATTGGCAAGAAGGCGGCGGTAACTTTAGCAGCAATGTTGGTAGACACCCCAGACAAAACTTTGTTTTGTTCTCTGAATGTGAAGAGAGGGGCACTGGCTAGGGCTGCTGGTACTACAAATGCAAAGCGCTTTAGTAAGTCAAAAAGATTCCAATATCGGGCGTTCACCGTAGCTTGATGCTCCAGGTGTCTTCGCAATGTGTCTGATGCCTTTAGGCATTGCCTATTTGAATGGAGCCTACTATCATTTGGATGAATGAGAGATTGCCAAGCCAATGCAAGAGGCGTAGATGATTCAAAAACCTGTAAGATGAAGTGGAGTGTACAAGATGAAAGATGAGAAGGTAGTGTAGCATCTAGCGCGCGCGCGCATCTCGCTGTGTGGCGTAACATCATAGCAATAGTGTTTTTGACAAGTAATCTACCCGCCAACGTGTGGCTTGACATAGGCAAGTTGCTAGAGGACCGTGGTGAGCTTACTAAACAATGTTCACTAAGTACAAGAAATGCCGATGCAGGCAGTGTGGTCATACAAGAGGTGCACCTGGCATCCTCCACGCAGCACGAGATGCCACGCAAACAGGTAAGTCCAGACAGCATCAGGGGAATTCCAAATGGCAAACCTGGCAAAACAAGAGGTGCCAAAACAGAGCGTGGCTCACATAGATCGGGATGATTGCACACCTTTCGCAGCTGCATCACAATGTTCATTAGTGACACGAAGCTACTACCGCAGATACCATATTTACCTGAGGCAACGCGACGACCTTTGCTGTGATTCATAAACTCCTCATAGAGTAACTGCTGACGTCTCGAAAGTTGGCACTTGAGTTCGTGTTCAAATTTAAGAGGCAATTGTTTAGCGACATCCTTCTTAAGACGACGCAAGACAAATGGACGCATAATTGAATGGAGCTGCTTAACTAGGTCCTCAGATATGTTGGAATTTCCTTCAATGGCACACTGAAGCGGATTTGCAAACCAGTAAGAAAATTCGTGTCGTGACCGAAATAGATGAGGCATTAGGAAATGCATCAAAGACCAAAGCTCCATTAGCGAATTCTGTAACGGTGTGCCTGTCAGTAGCAATCGCCGTTGCGCCTGGAATGAAAGAAGTGTGCGCCATCTTCGACTGTCAAAGTTTTTGATGTTATGAGCTTCATCAAGAATGAGATAGTAGAATTTCTTGCGGCGGAGGATCGAAGCATCCTGAACAGCAAGTTGATATGATGTCACTACAACATGCACAGATAATGATTTCGACCAGCCTACCCGCAGTTGTTTGCGGGCCTTAGCTGCACCATAATAGGTGAGCACTTTGAAACCAGGGCAAAACTTCTTCAGCTCCAGCTCCCAGTTCACGAGGCACGAAGTCGGAACAACAACAAGGTGCGGACCCCATAGACCTCTACAAGCCGCAAGATGTGCCAGGAGGGCTATTGTCTGCAAAGTTTTGCCGAGCCCCATCTCATCTGCAAGGATGCCGTTCAATCGTCGCTCATGCATTGACACAAGCCAATTAAGACCAATCTGTTGGTAAGGCCTCAACATGACAGTACTATCGAGTAAATATGGTCGAGCGACCTCTGCCTCTCGCACACGCGCGTCTGCTGCCTCCAACTGTACCATTAGACTCGAGCTCTTCCCGCTAGTGCGGATATTTATAGGTTCAGTCTGGCTGCGATGTGGTGGTACTATTTGTTTTGATGTCACTAGCCCACCAAAGCTGCTTGCTCCACCGTGCATGCGTTCCGCTAGATCTCCAGTGTACTGTTCCGTCTGGCGTATAAGTTCGACTAAGTGCTTATCCATCGCTGCTCGTTGTGACGCTTGCCAAGCCAACCGTTGCTTGTGCGCAATGACCCGATCAATTTTTACCCAGAACTTTTTAATCAAGCGTGATGCCCGCTGGGCCAGCTTTTTTTTTGATACCTGACGGTTTATGAGATCGAACTAAATTTAGCCTGCAAACTTTGACTTACCTGGTGTTCGCGTTCTTGTTTCTGTGCACGGCCCCTCGCCCCTCGGAAGTGTTGCACAACGGCCTATAATTGAGCTAGAGTTCATCGGTTGAGTTTGAGATGGCCAGGACCTTTGATCGTTTCTTTCGCATTATATTGTGTCGCTTCCCTAAAAGTAAGAACTAGCTGCAACTAAAAGAAAAGTACAAGAACACCGGCGGCTGGCTTTCTACCCTGAAGTCTGCGGCCATCCATGCCATTTCCTTCAGCAGAAAGCCTCGATGTGTCTCAAGAACTAATGGAGGTTCTATCGGCTCCACCGTCGTCTGACATGCAGTCGATTCAAGCATTCTCCGCAGCTCGAAGACTCTGACAACGCATTCGTTCCGAGAAGCTTCAGGCGTCGCCCCCCCCGCCCGCCTCCAGTAAGGCACTACAAATGTCATTCTTGGCTTCGTCCATGCTTTGCACTTCTTGTGCTGTGCCGGAGGATTATCGCGATGTCGATACACCTACCGTAGGTACGGTACCAGTACCTACGGTACTGTGACAGCTTATGATAGAAATAACCAGACACCCGCGGGTCGGGCTAGACACACCCGGAAATTCCTTTTTAGCCTTATAGATATTGAAGTCAGGGATTCTTTTCGTATTGCGGGTCCATTTATACGTCCACAGCCGCATTCAAGTTACTAGTAGCCTGCCCGGGCCAGTGAGTATACCGTCACGGTGACGTCCACGTCACGGTGGCACCCGGGCCGTGACTGGCACACTGCGCCGGCCCAGGCCCCGGGCCGGGGCAGCTGCGCAGCTGATTTCTCAGCGCGAGGCTGCCCGCACTGCACCGAACTTTGCATGCCCCGGGCCCGTACCGTTAACGGTACGGGGCACACAGGCCCTAGTGAGTTTTGCGCCACTAGCATTAGAGCTGTTATGCGCCGCTCGTCAGAACGCTGTTCTTCGCCGCTCGTCCTTTCCGTCCCTGTAAAAACGTTTCTCTCGCTCTCCGCGTTCCGACCGAGCTTTACCAAATCATGATGTAGATTTTAGAATTTTAAGATTTATATTTTTATGATTTATGACGATGAGAGCTCCAAAAAGCGTCAAAACCCCGTTTAGTAGGTTTAGCGGCAGCTGCACAATGTCATGCCACCCGCGTGCGGGTTGCTCCCCAATTCCCCCTCAACGGCTAGAATGGTGAGTTATTTAACACCCGAGCCTTTTGAGTAAAACCGCACGCGGCTGGCGGCGGCCTCAAAGGGTACTGCAGCAAAGGTGATGACTTAGTGGCGGCTCTGGACGCCGTTCGGGCCGGAGAAGAGCGTGTCGAGTCACATCGTGCGGGTATTTTGCAGTCATGTCTTGCCAAATCCCGACGACCCCACCCCCATTTTTGTTAGGGGGCGGGAATCGACTTGTGTGCCCTTTGTTCTGGAAAATCCTGACCTACAGGCTGCCAGTGCGTTTATATTCGCTATGGAGCTCAGGCTATCCTAGTCTGGCTTCCCTAGGTTGCCATTTACCTGAGGGGTAATTACCCCTGGCGCCGCCCGGGGTTAATAACCCGGGTAATTACCGGTTAGTACGGGTTATTTACCTCAGGATCTTATAGAGGGGTAGGGGAGGGGGCCTGAGCCGCGCCGGGCCACATGACTTGGTACTTGCCTTGGCGCACCTGTACGTATCCAAAAGCCCAACGGGCTGCTTGCGCCCATCCGCTCGTCCGGAGGGGTCTTTCGCTAATCTCACTAAACGGGTTTAGTCGAAAACCCGTCGGGTTATTGAGCGGGTTATTTACCCCGGATCCCCTTCGAGGGGTAATAATAGGTAAATTACCGGTTATTAACCGGTTAATGGCAACCTAGTGGCTTCCCCCCCAGGCCACACTGGCATGTTTATATTCGCTATGGAGCAATCCTAGTCTGGTGTCCCCCGCCGACTCGCTGATCTCAGGCTCAACTAACTCTAACCGCAGAGCATTGCGGCGCAGATCATTTACGCTGTGAGCCAGGCGTAAGCGGCGGCAAGCCAGGCGATGTAGCAAAACTTAAAATTGTACTTTTGAATAAAATGCTCCTCACTGGCAGGCTCACCCAGGCCCGCTCGTAGATGCCTGGGTAGTCTCTTTATCTCGCTCGTTGGACCAAGCCCGTGATCAGCCACTCGGATAGGGACCTGAAACTGCATTAACTCCGTCACTGGGTCTAGAAGACAACAACTTTTAATGCGAAAGTCCCAATCAGGATGCTAACTTCACAGAGTGCGCAGGGTATGTTGCAAGTGGCAATAGAAAACCTAAGCATTCTATGAATGTGAAAACATTTTTATTGCGGATCGCACCAGATATACTGATATTGCCAGGATTGGGTAATCATAGATGTTATAAAACAGCTACCCACGAAGTGGCAGATAATTTGAAGAAGGTTTGCCTTGGGGAAGAATAGGGATGTGCCCATAAGAATTCCCAGCACATCAACGGCGAAACACACCAGGCAGATTGCATATGCCATCATGAACTACAGTAATAAATTAGATGCTGGGCTGCTTCACAAGTCTACCTCTTTTTGGGCATCCTTGGGATCAGCGGAGACCGCAGAAGAGAGATTCTCTTTTCGCGTATGAACCATCGTTAAAACAGAAACAAGATGACCCACGGTCAGCAAGAAGCGTGCCGGGATAAGAAGGTTAAGAGAACTACGACCCATATTTACAACTTGAAGAGTGTCCCGCTGGCACGCGCTTGAGCTACCAGAGCAGCCCAGGGTTTTACACTGACGCAAAAAATCTACAAAACTCTAGATAACTCTAACCGTGCAAAATCTGTAGATGTAAGTTCTTTATAGGATTTTTTTTTAGTCATGGGCCCTCTTAAGCTCAGGACTATAGGCGGCCCGGCCTTAAGACCGGTTCCGATCCAAGTCACGGTCGGGAGCTGGAGTGCTGAAGGCCCCGGGCTCGGGCCGGGCCCGCCGGGTACCGCCGGCGTAATCGGGCCTAGGTGCCAGGGTGCAGCAACCGAAACTTGAAATCAGAGGCGGCCGGAACTTGGACAAATTTGGAATCATGATCCCGAAACAGAATGATCTCCTTAGTACATAATGGACTACTGGAATGGAGAGACAGAGCCAGACTCGGATCAATTTGAAGGAATGGACTATTATATCTTGGGTAATTTGGGGGGGAGAGAAGCCTGGGAGGCCTCCGGCTGAGTTAAACCAAGGCCCTCCGACTCCGTCACTGAGACAAGACAAGAAGGAGAGAACTTCACACAGGACCGCGGCGCCGACGTGGGCCTCGAGCAGACCAAGGAACAGTCGAGCGGAAGGCCGGGCCTCGTACGTTCCATCTGGTGGGCCCGGGTTAGTTTTGCCCTTTGGGTCTACAAGTGGTCAAAGACTAAATTCCCAAATTGCACCCTTTTCCCGTGCGTGCGCGAAATCGCCAAACTCGGCTAGCCGCCGTGATTTCCGCCGAGGCGCCGCGCCCGTCGCGCACCGAGCTAGTAGGTATGGGAGAAACACGAGTCCGCATGTGCGCAACGCCACCACCACCTTTTTACGAGCACCTCTATACGCCCCGTGTGGGACGATTTCTCCACTGGAAGCGCCCGCCAGAGATGACTTGGCTCCGTGCGGGGACCGTTTCCGATGATCTCGGCGACTCTGTCAGCTCGTAGCATCGCTTTCGCACCCACGCGCATGGGCATCTGCCCACACTGCGGTTTCGCTTGTTCCGAAGACGCGTGCTACGCGTGCCGCACGCCGCCGACGCGCGCCACGGCCACTTCGACCTACTGGCGAAACGAGCGTTTCCGCTTGCTCCCGAAGGCACAACTGCGGGGTCGAATCCTGATTTGGCGAAAACGGGGTTCCGGGTGACATTCCACTAGTAGTAGTACCTGGACTCGACAGTACGCTGCTGCTCCATTTATTAATGTCAGTTGCACCTCGCCCTTGGTAGGCATCGAATTTTAGCCGTACGACTCAAGCCACACATGCGAGCGAATTCGATCATGCTGTTGTTGCATGTTGAATACGGGCGTAAGATGCCATAAGATGCTGCGGCATGCGATGACCTACGCTAGAGTTACGGCCTACATTACACGCCAAGTCCGCGGGGCACACGACATTGACGGCAGTCCCACGATATTACAGGTATCAGCAAGTCGGGTCATAGTGAAATCCTTGATTGGACAGTGCGCTTACAGAAGTCTGAAATTTGATGATGTCGCAAAGGTGGCAACCGTTACCTGGGTTTCATTCAGTGGAAACACTGGCCCGTGGCTTGTCATGCTTCTGGATAGTTGCAGTCTTGTCCTTTTTGCACCCGACGGGAGCCAAGTAGAAGCAGCACTACCGTTTCATGTTGACTGCATCTGGCCAATCTTACCATGTCCTGTAAGCAAGGGGGGGCTTGTTCTTCAGTGCGTGCAATCCCAGCTTTGTGCATCTAATTTATCGCCACGAATTCCCCTATTCTCAATGACTCATCCACTCGAGAATTTTTGTGCTGTTGAAGCCCCATACCAAGCATATGACGGCAACATATCGTATAGTTCGCCAGACCGTGTGGTCTTCGTCGCTGAAGGTGTGCCCCTTTTAGTAGTCACATACAGTAAGTCGCAACAAAAGCATTTTGTATGGCGCATCCATAAACGATCTTCACGTTCACTTAGAGTAGACTATGGAAGCACTCCGTCTCCAAGCACGTGTACAAAATGCAAACTTGATCCGCCGCGTTTGCCTCGAGTAGTCACCTCATCCAAAGAAGGCAGGTGCGGTGGTCAAGTGTCAGGATCAGACATGTCTCTGCTTCATACACCAACAGAGAGCATATTCCCGCAAATGCCGGAGCTATTAGCTCAACGCATAGGGGCTCAAAATGGAAATATTCACCTTGCTAGTTCATCCGCTGCTATTCGAATTTTTTGCGTGAGTGGCGAGCAAAATGAGTCCATGCTCTGCCTCCTGTTGCATAAAAGTAATTTTAACTTAGAACCTTCGTGAGATGTCTGTGCAAATTGTTACAGGATACTTAGATGGACATACACCACACAGGTTGATTGGGCTGAAAGTTACCTCACTGAGTGAGGTTGATATTCTTTTACCTCCTATGCTCCAATTTGCATTTAATATACAATGCATTGATGCCCAACCTGTTAACGTACAACGGCACCGTGTTGGTTTTGTAGTCTTAAGGCAAGAAGGGAGTCTTGCTTTAATGATTGATGGTCTTTCCTTGTCATACATAGAGACTTCGAGTTTGCTAGCCAGTCCAGCTACTACTTCTAGTGCCCAAAAATGTCAAATGATAACCTGATTCCAAATGACAACGTCTAGGTTTATCGAGTCCCCTGTTTGCACCTGGGGCACATCTTCTTGGCACGCAATGGGACGATTGCTCCGCCCTGACCATGACATCCTCCTGGCAGCACATGCGCCTGAAGGTCTCCCTCACGCTTGATTCAGCACTCGCAGAATCAGCTCTATCAGCACTCGATGACACACTACCACATTCGCTCGCATCCATCTTGTAAGTTACCTTGAGGGTCCAAGTACTGCGGTTCATGCCTCGCGCGATGTTCTTACTACACAGGCGTGCCTCGGTGCTTACTGTCGTGGACTTTCTGGGCCGCAGCACTTACCCTTGTGGTATTTCACTCAGTGAAGTCATATGGACTGGGTTTGTAGTTACGCTTAAATCTCTTTTTGGTTCCCTGGATGCATCATGAGCAACTTGTGTCCTTTACAATGAAAGCGTCGCTCTTGTTGAGCATTTTCCACATAGGTAGCAAACTATTGAATGCTAATCTGAATCCGAGCCATGATTTTGTCAGTGATAATCGCAGCGACAGCAAATGGTTCTGGTTGAACTTGATTTGCAGTCAAACACACCGAAAGCATTCGTTATATGCATACAAGATCGCGATTGCCTTGCCTATCAGAGCCGGGAGCTTACTAACAGACCGCTCTCGTGTGTGTTACTTTACTCTAATTTCTGCCGCCCAAGACGTAGCCCATCGAGCTCTGGGCTTCACCCAAGTGGATGCTGAGTGGAGAATGCACCTGAAACGTATCTATGATGCGATCTATGCAGCTCGCGAAGACTGTAAGCTATCATCACTCTCCTGGGTTCACTTAGAACCGCTAAGCTTCTTGCTTGATTCCCTAAGCACGGATTTTCAGCCAGCAGACCGCGTAAATTCCCAGGATCTTCAATCCAATCTAAAAAGGGGCCAATCTCATGCTAGTAGAGACAGCTGTAAGAGTCTTGCGTTTAAATAAACTACGAACCTGATGTCAGTGAGCGCATAGGTTTTGTTTCTTCAGGTACTCTAAACAAGAAGCAGTTAATTGGCGTTCAAGAATGGGTTTCTGATATATTGAAAAGTCAGTTGTTTGGTGACGTAAAATATGGTTCTTGTGCTTCTTTTCGCTCTCGCGCAAGGCGCCTTTCTTGCATCTTAAACGTACTTAGTGGTCAAGCTTGCCTAGATTTGCGACGAAAACTAGCTGAAGAGCTCATCCTTGCGATGGTACGCACTGGACTACATTTGGATGAGCTTGGCTTTCTGACCCCGGGGTTTGTTGTGCCTATACAAGATGCTCTCAATGTGTGTTGCCTGGGACCACCCGACTGTTGGCCTACTTCTGCATATGAACTTATTGGTCGTGGTGATCTTGCTTGTCTAAATCTAGCGATCCAACACCGTGAAGAAGCATTAGTTACCATAGAGGCACGTAGTTGGGAAGCAGTACAGATGATGTGCGCCAGGACACACACGTACGCTGCTTATGTAGTGGATAAGGGCCACATATCCTACCTAGACGAAGATGGGTATCTCTCGGTGTCCATAGAAGACACTGTTAGATGCAGGCAGCACTATCAACACTCTAATTACGTAGACTTACACGCATATGTACTATGGCCTCTCTGTGCCATGCTGACAATTCCCTCTTGCGTGAAGTATCTCGATTACTATGTTCATCAAAACTGGTTTTGTTTAATGCAACACGTCCCCCTGAGATATCTGATCATGACTTTGAGCAGCGCAAGCAAGCATCTCTCCTTTTAGCATGCACCCGATCATTTGCGACAGCTGCAGGCCGAGGTATGATCACTTTCAGGTCATTACCATCCTTAAGTACCCTAGCGGAGGTTCTCCTGGTGAGTGACTGATATACGTATGTAGTGCAACCTGCCTTCCAGGTACCAAGAATGTGTCTTTTGGGTCGTTCACCACCTTGCAATGTCACTGTGGCTCTTGACCTCTCGTCGCCTCTCGCAGGAGCTCTGAGCTTATGGCCAAAGTTTCACAACGGTGTTGCTGTTGGTCTGCGACTACAGTCCTTAAGATCGACATCTCGCCTCACTGCTAGACAAAGAAAGTCAGTGTGCATCACACGAACTTGGATAGTGTACAACAAGCCAGAGATTCCCACACCCCAACATGGTGGGCTGTTGCTCGCATTGGGCTTACAACAGCAACTTCATGTTTTGGCAATGACAGATATATACGAATATCTGACCCTAGGTCATGATCCGACAACAGTTGGTATGCTGCTCGGGATGGCTGCAGCAAAATGTGGCTCCTGTGACGCAGCAGTATCAAAGATGCTATGTCTGCACATCCCGGCTCTCCTCCCACAGCCGTTCGCAGAGATGGAGGTCTCTGCTGCAGCACAAACAGCCGCAATTACTGGTATCGGCATGCTTTATTGCGGCACAGCTCACCGGTTAATGGCAGAATTTCTCCTTGGCGAGATAGCATGCTGCTCCCGTGGAGATCGTATGCGGGACCGCGAAGCTTATACACTTTCTGCCGGTCTGGCGCTAGGACTCGTCACGCTGGGTAAGGGTTCAAGCAATGAGGCCGCTGGTCTTGGGGACCTCGAGATCGCCCAGCGCTTGCATCATGCCCTTGCTGGTGGCACTGAGAGCAAATCAGGCCAGATCTTACGTCTCTTAAGTAGCACAGTAGACCAAGGTAACTATTTGTGTGAAGACCATGTATGCAATTCTCGCGTTCGTGAGGGTGAATATCTAAACACAGACCTGACTGCGCCTGGTGCCACCCTAGCACTCGGACTTTACTTCATTCAGACAAACTCCACCGCCGCCGCCGCACGACTTCGTCTTCCAGACACAGGTGTCCTCATAGATACAGTACGACCAGACTTTATGCTACTTCGTGTGATCGCACGCGGGTTGATACTGTGGGATTTCATTAGACCTACAACCGAGTGGGTTGAAGCCCAGCTTCCATCTGTCCTTGTAGACTCGATGCAAGCACTGCTAGCCGTTTCGTACAGTCTAAAGTCTACTTCTCGTTCTACTATTTTAGGCGATGCATGTGTAGGTCATCTAGGAGTAAGATGTGCGCAAAGGTCCTGTTCTGCAAGTGCAGTTGCCAAAAAGAATTGCCCTTGCAAGACGCAGCTGACTGGAGTACCTTAAAGCAAGCACATGCCAACATTGTCGCTGGTGGCTGCTTCGTGCGCCCGTGTACAACCTATTGACAGCATTTTTCAATCTACCCATAGGCAATTGGTCTACGCTATGCCGGAACTGGTTGTGCTATGGCTGCTGCAACCCTTAAGTACTTCTTAATACGATTCAAGGCTCTGAGAAATGCATGCGACTTGGTCCCTGGAGTCGTGACGCGGGAGTCAAAGCACACCTCCCATAGCAACGCTCTCTTAGATCCAGTCATACGAGAACATTCACTGGCTTGGCGGCCAGATCGGCCTACCTTGGAGATGTGCCTCGCTACAATATCAATTGCGTTGGGAATGGTGATGGCTGGTACTGGTGATCTCGAGTCCCTGCGATTACTTCGCCAGCTTCGTTTGCGCATCGACGAAGACATCACATATGGTGCATTTGAATGATTCTCAGTTTGAAATCAGTACGCACTTTACGCAATATAGGTACACACATGGCCTTGCATATGTCTATTGGTCTTCTATTTATTGGCTGCGGTCATGCATCATTGTCAAGATCGAAGGAAGCCATCGCAGCTCTCGTTGTTGCTCTTTTTCCACGCTATCCTCGGAGCGCTAGCGACAACCAATATCACCTTCAGCCCCTAAGGCATCTGTGGGTACTGGCCGTTGACTGGCGGGGCCTAAAGACGGTTGATGTAGAGACTGGCACCGATGTCCCCGTCCCACTCCAGATAGACCTAGATCCTGACATAGATTATATTGCGAAGGGTGTCGCTGGCTCATTTGCATCCAGACAGATCTTGCGGGTGATGTCGCCGTGCCTTCTTCCACCTGTGTGTAATATTGGCTCTGTGCAAGTCGCATCAGGGCGCTACTATCCAGCTACTCTGCATAGTCTACAGAAATGCACAGCGCCCTGAACTAAAAAGCCGACTGTCCCACGTTAAGCGCACATTTTAATGTAGGCATCTCCAGAATGCTCGTGCAATTGTGTGTCTTATTATTCACGTGAAACGTCGCCCTGGGTACTTGAGCTACATTCACGACCCATGTGCACTGCGCGAGGCATCCGGTGTAGCTGGAGAATCCGGAATCAACAACAAATCAGATCTCTGCTCTTTACGCATCTTAGCACCATGGGCGCGTCGCACCTTCCACGCCTCTGCTAATATGGGTAGCGCCCTGTTTGATTTGAATCATTGCTTACATTTACGCATGAAATCACGATCAACCACAACTCAGCTTACACAGGTACTCAAAGTGGTGATGTTCTTGTGCCATATGCAGATGATCCATTTCTCCTAACTTTTGCAAGACAGTTCTGTGATAATCTTGGTTATCATGTAAGTTTTGGGCATGATCCTCAAGCATTGGTTTTTGACAGTTTGCTTGGAAGAGTGGCATCAGTCGAACATTGGTGTGCCAGGATTCTCTATGAATGTGTGGCATGCGATAAACCTGCTGCTTTAACCCTCTACCTCCAGCTGCGTCATGCTGCGCTATCCATCTGGTGGAAAGTATGTTCCGCACAGATATGGTCACTTCGAATTGCTTTAGAGCCCTCACACTTTGTTGTTCTCACTTCAGAGCAAGCAGTGTTCTCATACCAGAAAAGACATTTATTATGCCATGGATCATATGTACACCCCGCAGGTACTCGAATGGTGAACTTCAAAAGTCGATGAGAAGCAGGACTGTTACAGAGGATCAACCACTTTTGCTACATCATTTTATGGAGGCGGTTCGAGTCTATATAAACACTGTCCTGCGCCAGGGCGAGCATAGAGACCCGCAAATAGCAAGTTCGATAGACACTCTCTCGCCAGTTCTGGTTCCATGGGAAGAGATCGAAGTTGACCGTTAAGTTCAACGTCCGAATCGCCCGCAAGTTGCAGTGGGCTTGTGGAAGCGCCCGAGCTTGTGGGGCTGCCTAGAATTGCTTACATCGGGGTGCTGGCCAAGGATCCCAGTGATGAGTTAAATTATAATGTCCGGAGTGCGTCGACTTGGGGGCGATATCCCCCCGGTGTCCTACGTCCGAGGCGTTTAGTATTCATCCGTATACTTACCTGCATGCGGTGACGGGTGCACCTCGCCACCAGAAGGCAAGTGAGAAGGCCTTTAGAGGCTTGGTGTATGTCCTTTTTTTTGGTATTCCTCATTAATTAATTACTATTTATTTTTAATGTCACGCGCACCGCTGGACCGTGACATAAAAGTTATTTCTAGTAGTAATGCAAGGCCTCAGGCTTCGAGGAAGAACGTGAGGTATGTCTTTCGAATGATCGCACGGCTCGGCCTAGCCAAACACCGGAAAATCCCTTTGAGCCCTATATAGCCCTATATAGATATGCGGGAAATATTTTTCGTAATTATGGTTCAATTTATACGTCTCAAGGGCGATTTTGGGTTTGGGGCGGGTTTTATCTACTACTCATCGCACCGCGTCGCAGCTGCTTTCTCAGCGCGAGGCTGCCCGCATGGTACCAAACTGCGCACAGCCGCCCATTATTTTAATTAATTAATTAATTAATTTCAAGTTAAAACCAGATGTAAAACCCAATCCCGCAGGAGCGCCCCCAGACCCCGAGCGTGACCATCCCCTAGGCGCACGTCAATAAGTCTGGTTCGGTCCCAATCGGGGCGGGGACTTGCTGTCGAGTTCAAGTTAGGCACGTTCCCGGGCCCAAGGGAGCCTGGGAGGTGTTGTGAGCCCGGGGGTTGCAGTCTGCCAGTCAGTGTCGGTTTCTTTCGTACCAGGCTTCTGGCACGGATATAGACTCGGACCGTGTCACGTGATGCGGGTGATATAGGCCTAGTGGCACATCTCCTCTCAGGCTACCCAGCCTACCCTGGCCGCCTCTTCTACTTCCGAGCCGCGGCCGCGCGCCGCCTCCGAGTCGCGGTCGCGGTCAGCTCTTGGGCTCCGAGTCGGAGCGAAGCAACAAAGGCAGCTGTCACTGAAGGAGTCCGACTCGGAGAGGAGTTACCGTGACGGTGCGGCCAACTAGCAAATAAGATGTATCGATACTAGCTACCGTAGGTACCATAAGTAGCATGAGTATGTCGCAGCGTTATGTAAAGTAGCAGGGTCCGAGTCGGAGTCCTAGCCGCTGCCCAATCAGGGACTGGCGCTAACCCACCGTGACTACGAGAGTGTTGTATTATAAACTTTGTTTACAATCAATGTAATAGACTCAATTTAGAGAGTGGGAGATACATATCTAGGGTAGGAAGGGCTAGAGGGTTCTCTCTCTCTCTAGTGCCTACCGTAGGTACCGTAGGTACACGAGTTACCTACGGTACCGTAGGTACACGAGTTACCTACGGTACCTGAGGTGCTTTTGGCAAGTATGATTGCTCGTGAAGTTCCCGCATTCTCCTGGTTCGTACTTCTTGTACTAGGACTGATTTATACGCAACAGCAGTGGTCACGCTACTCCCTGAATTACCTGTACAATGTAAGTCAAGATGATGACTTTGTGTCCATCAAGCATGCAGACAGCATTTCCTACACGGAATACGGTATATTGACCGGCTATGGATTTAGCGGGACGTTCTGTTTGGCGGGACTGGTGGCTGGACGCGCGGCAGACATCTCCTCACGAAAATTGATTATTTTTACTGGCATCTTTGCCTGGAACGTGGCCCTGCTTATGATTGGCTACAGTGAGCACATTTCCTTTTATTAAATATTTAATAGATGCCTAAGGTCTGTGAAACGTAGGCCACTCCTACTTGGAGGTCCTACTTTGGCGGCTGGTTCTCGGTTTTGGCCAGGCATTTTCGAGCCCTGCTAGCTACTCTCTAATTGCAGACTACTTCCCGGAGAGCCAGCGGTCACAAGCCAATGGCTTATTTGCTTGTGGTGTGTACATTGGAGGCGGGATGGCATCCATGTGTATATCCATGAGTGCGGACCTGGGCTGGCGCAATACTTGCTTTTTAATTGCAGCAATTGGCTTTTGTATTTCAGTAATCGAGGTCGTGAGCATTCGTGAGCCACAACGTCCTTCAAGAAAATCGAAATTGCCCGCCTTAAATGCTGAAGGCGGGCATATCCCAGCGGCGGCGAAGAAGAATTTTGTTCAGGCAATTTGGACTATATTTAGCAATGAATTAGTTGTACTGGTTTTTGCGGCTTCATCCCTGCGGTACATGGGTGGCTACGTGATTGCAGGCTATTTGCCTGCACTATTTGCCTCCGTGTTTCCAAACTTTGACGATCAATACTCCTATATAAACGCATATGTTGTTGCTGGTGGTGGGTTCATTTCTTCATGGCTTGGAGGCATGCTGGCAGATAAATGGCGCGCCGTCGAGCCACGAGCGCGCATGTACCTTCCAGTTTGCGGTTGTTTTGGCTCACTACCTTTCATGGCTATTTGCTGCCTGGCTTCTGATTTTTATGTTTCAATTTTCCTTGGCCTTTTTGTGGAATATCTAATTGCGGAGTGCTGGTTTGGTCCTGTTGTCGCTACCATGCAATCAGCTCTTGAAGCAGATTGTCGCGCACTCGCGATAGCATGTTTTACCCTCATTGCTACTTTCTTTGGGTCTCTAGCCTCCTATATCCTTGGCTATATCTACGATGCAATGCTTGCCCGCGGCTACCCAGACACTATAATCAGATGGTTGGTCTTGTGGTCTGTTGTTACTTCATATGTTTTCGCGGGTGCCCTGTTTCTCTACTGTGCGACCTTGACTAGGCTAGACACACTGGTCACACAAGAGAAAAAGCCGTTGTTACGGGGGAAGGGTCTATTCATAGACAGCAGCGAATAGCTAGATATGCATTTGAGATTGTGATGAGGGTTTTATGTACAAACAGGTGTATATTCGTCCCTAGGGATCTCGGCTGTATATTCAAACGACAATCCTCACTACCGCCTGTCGGACTGAAATCACTGGTACTCAGCTGAATATTCACCCGGATTTTGCGAAGAAAAAGGAGTCCCCCCTCACGTATCATCTATTCTTCAACGAAAGTCTAAATTTTTGTACTAAGGCTCCAGATATTAGTAATTGATTACCAAAATTACCATCTATCCGATGAATGCGCTCTTCAAGCGCCATCGGCATGCGTCTTTGTCACAATAATCGATCCACATGTTTATGATAGTCTAGATGATAGAATTAGACAGATGATTTTTGTTTGAGAATTCTGACGATGAACTTACGACGTTGAAGGGGCCTGGAGGTTTGTGAGACTGGAATCAAAGCTATTTATCGTCAAAGCCTCCGGAGCGTTCGCTGCCCCTCTCGTGTCTTCCCCTCTCACGCATCTCAGGACATTCCTGGACTGCCCTTTCGCCAGGCTTCTGGGCTTAGAGCATCTCTTTGAATGCCGCACCGTGACCGTGGCACCGAATTCCAAGCCGAGGATAAGAGCCAGGCAAAACAGCTACTATGATGATGGTACTGTAGTGGCCCCCAGGCTTCCCGGGCCCTCATGCGCGTGCCAGTATCTGCCACTGCCAGTGTGGCTGTAACTGGCAGAAATAATTTCAACCCACCCGGTCCCTCCCTCCCTGTTCGGTTGACGGGGCTCTTAGGTCTCCAGGCGCCCCTGGGGTTGGTTTTGCCCTGGCTACAACTCAGGCTCAGGCTGCCGTGCCAGTGACTACTAGGGGCCGAGGACAGTTACCGATACCCGGACACTGATGTGTCTAGGACCATACTGGTGGGGTCACGTCTAGACTCTAGGGGTCACGGTATCTCAAAGACTAGCCGACAAATCGCGTCGGGGGAATTGGCTCGGTTTGGAGCTTCGTGCAGCTTGACGACTCAGGACGAGCCCGGCCTGTAGCTCGTCTAGTGCTAGAATTCACCAAGTAGCGGCAGCCCAACGCGAATCAGGCCGTTTATCGTCTTCAGGGAGCTGCTGCTGCCCGACGCCGTCAGGGACGAGTGAGCTTAACTTTTCGGTCCATGCATTGCTCGGCTCACTCGACTGATGGCTTGCGCAATGTCTGGCCTACTCCTGTGGAGGGATATTTTGGATGTGTTTTTGTCTTTGGGTATGGATCACTGGCATGATCCGGCGGGTCCGGAAAGCCTGAGCATTGAACGAAGTCCGTTGCTTCCCAGACGTCGTCTGGAATGGACTCTTGGGGATCCAAGATCACACTGAGCGGTTTCGGCACTGGGAGATCGCGCGCGCGCGCGTCATCGTGTAGCTATATCTAGCCAGCGTACCGTAGGTACCGTCCGCCGGCGGTAGTAAGAGGGGGAGCTGAACTTGAAGCGAACTTGAAGGGTGAACTTGAAGCGAACTTGAAATTGCCATCGGACGGCTGCCAGTCCAAATAAAAGTGCCGACGTGCCGCTACAACTCCATCGGCGCACGGACACATCAGGTCAACATACCCTGTGTTACGAGCAGCAGATTTATCTAATTGCCGGCGCTCCCCTGTCACGGCATTCACTACCTAAAAACGACTGCTTAGCCCTTAGCGCACTGCGTAACTTGTTCCCAAGCACTGTAATGAATGCGCGTTTGGTCTCGGTCGCGTGGGCATTAAACTTTGCTCGTGCGTTCTACCTCCCAGGCGTGGCTCCTAGGGAATACGAATCCGGAGAGAAGGTCGAATTGAAGGTAGTCTTAATTTTCTAGGTGCTCGATATGACGTCAACCACAGGTAAACAAGTTGACCTCGGTCCGCACGCAACTACCGTATGATTATTACAGCCATAAATTTTGCAAACCGCATGGCGGTGTGCAAGCGACTGCGGAGAATCTAGGGGAATTTCTTAGTGGAGACCGAATCGAAAATTCTCCGTGAGCTGTCATGCCCGATTTTTGAAATCTTTCTACACACGATAGGTACTTGCTATTCATGCGTATGGATGAGTATTGCAAGGTGTTGTGTCAGACCAAGCTTAATGCACACAACATACTACAATTTAAACGATCTATTGACGAATGGTACCATCATAATTGGATTGTAGACAATATTCCGGCTGCAAGCGTGATAGATACGGAATCATTTGTAACGACAAGTTATAGTCGCGGTTTTCCCGTGGGTTACTACGACCGAGTCTCGGGTAAGCACTTTCTTTATAACCACGCAAACATCGTCATTGAATATCATGAAGCAGTTCCTGGTGGGAATCGGATAGTGGGCTTTTACGTCGAGCCCTTTTCCGTGCAACATGAATTTGTTGGTGATGTGTCTTGGGATGGCAAGGATACGACACCAGCTCTGCAGACATGTTCGACGGCGGAACCCATGGATCTGAATCAGGCGAAAGATCATGCATTGGCGCTAACAAAATCGATCGAGGTGCTGTTTACGTATGACATTGTATGGAAACCTAGCAATATCAAATGGGCTTCCCGCTGGGACATATACCTATCGATGGACAACGCGGTGCCCAAAAAGGTGCACTGGTTTTCCATCGTCAACTCGCTCTTGATCGTATTCTGCTTAAGCGGTATGATTGCCATAATCCTGACGCGCAACTTGCGTCGCGACATAAGTCAATACAATCGTCTACCAACTGATGAAGATCCAGAGTCCGAAATTTCAACAAGCGAAGAGACAGGCTGGAAGCTGGTACACCAGGATGTATTTCGGCCCCCGACAACATGTCCCATGTTTCTTTGTGTTTTTATTGGGGGGGGGCGTACAAGTTCTTGTCATGGCCCTATTAACAATTGCGTTCGCGGCCGTCGGCTTTATTTCACCTGCTAATCGAGGATCACTCATGTTTGTGATGCTTGTATTATTTGCCTTGATGGGTACCTTTGCGGGGTACCACTGTGCCCGCCTTTACAAGACTTTCAAAGGCCAACATTGGCAGCGCGCTACAGCAGCAACGGCACTTCTCTTCCCGGGTGGTTCTTTTTTGGTTTTTGTGAGCCTCGATTTGGCGCTCGCATCCTATAAAGACTCGACGGGCGCTGTGCCTATTACCAGCATGGTCGCCTTACTTGCACTGTGGCTAGGTATATCCGTCCCCCTGGTCTTTCTGGGTGCTTACCTTGGGTTCCGGAAAGAACCTATAGAATTCCCAGCAAAGTATTCAAACATTCCTCGGCCCATCCCTATGCCGCCTTGGTATCTTAGCTCCGCTTTTACCGTAACCACCGGCGGCATCTTGCCTTTTGGTGCTTGTTTCGTTGAATTATTTTTTATTCTCTCCTCTATGTGGATGGACCAATACTATTATGTCTTTGGTTTTACTTTCCTTGTCTTTGCCATCCTCTTGATTACATGTGCGGAAATCACCATTGTGCTCTTATATTTCCAACTGTGTGCGGAAGATTATCGTTGGTGGTGGAGAACATTTCTTACTTCAGGATCCACCGCTGCCTACGTCTTCGTGTATTCTTCACTGTATTTTACAAAGCTAGAGTCCAATCTTCCGATTACATACCTCCTATATTTTGGCTACATGTTGATCATCTGCTTCGGTATATTTCTTTTTACTGGAACTACTGGCTTCTACGCTGCATTGTGGTTCAACATTGTCATATTTGGTTCCATAAAGGTTGACTAATTGGTGCAGGATAAAAAAGAACCCTCCTATGACACGAACACACTGCATCTGATAACAATCTAGCAGCCTGTGGCGGTTTGCAAGTTGTATCCCCTGCACATTGGGGTCACGGTTGATGAAAGCAGACAAAGATAAGGCATGACATCCGTCATGATAATCAGGACTCACCTGCAGCATCATTGTAGTCCGCATAATATAGTATGCTTGCGCCTCTGAAGCAGTGAGTAAAACTTGAAATACTACCTGCCAGTCCGAGTCACGGTCACGGTCGCGGCCACATCACAGCGCTTAGCACTTTTTTGTGCCGCGCCCGGGCCCCAGGCTCCCAAGGGCGACACTTCGGCCAGGGCATGAAGCCAAGATGCCCTGCAATGTTGAACCCAAGCTAGGGCATGATGACTCGGATAAATAAATATCTCTCCATATGAAATCGAATTTAGTAATTTCTTATTAATTTCTTATTGGACAGTTACCCTGCCATTGATTCGCACCGCTTCTAACCAGTTAAGGCTGCCACCACTGGGCCCGGCCGCTGCCATTGATTCGCACGGGGGCCCCCGGCGCCGCCGTGCGTTTGCCTTCCTTACTTGGCGCTGCGACCCAGAGCCGGCTTTAGGCGGTGTACGGTGGGCTGCCGCCCGAGGGACCAGGCGACAATTACGTTCTGCTTTGTCTACTCTGGAAACCCAGTAGGAAATGAATCGCCCGCTGTCAGTCTCCTAAAACGGAGGTTTTGATTTGCTGCATCGGCGATGAGTCAGTTTGGCGGGCGATGAGCCACGGCTTGAAGGGCTTTCACATGTAGACTTCAAGGAAAATGCGCGCTAGCTCCCCTCCCCGGCGCGCACAGGGAATTCTAAAAGTCCCCTGCGTTCATCCGCTCATAATCATTCATTCAGTCGGCCCGTCGCTGGCGACTGGGCGCTCCCGCATCAAGTCTTGGTGCGGCGCACGACAAAATGCCGAAAGTCCTATTGGAGAACCTTGAAACAGCCTAAACCTTTCAGTCCCAACTAGAGGGATGTATACCTCATCGCCAACTAGAAGCCTCAGGAAGTTCCTGATTGTGTCAACCCAAGCGATTCCAATACAGTATAACTATTAAAAAGCCCTTCAAAGTTAGCATAAGGTGGACAAAAAACTCACAAGGATGTAAAATATATACCGCAAAACCCTGTTAAAATCATAACCAAAAGACAGCAAAAGCAACATCCGACCTACGTTATAGAGATAAAAAATATCATCTGCTAGCTGAGGCTGGGAATATCGATGGAGACCTGAAATGCAATTTTTGGGCCAAGCAAAGCCTAAAAACCCTTTGAGGTAATTTTATATGCTTCTGCCATGCAAAAGACGCTGTCTCCTCGCGGAACACAGGGCCAATGGATTGTAGGAAAATCTAAAGCGGCCAGCCGTTGGTGGAAGAAATGGATTTGCATTTGGTTCTGTGCGCCCATGTCCAGCAGGTCTCAGTTCAACCTCCTCCTCAGGCAATATTTCAATCTAAGGATTAAATAATGATACTTGGTTGTTTCAGTAACGTCGAATGTGCCTACCGAGAGGGCAAGACTGCCACGAGGGAGCACTCTGCTTCTGCGTCTATCATGGTACGTTATATTTATCCATTCCGCCGACTCATCAATTTCACCAAGACCGACCATTTCCTTGAGCTGCTTGACAAAGTAGGCAGCATCTTTTGAGTCGCTTCGTGCCTCAATTCTCGCCATTTGAGTTGCGTGTCGCCTGGCATCCTTCGAGTCTCCATCCGGTTCGATAGCCTTATGATGATTCTACAAAAGGGCTGTCTGCTAAAATAAGAAAAACAATATCACGCAGATCCTCCTACCTCCAGAGTATCTGGTGAGGTTCGCACTTCTGTTTCATTAATTTCTGTTCCCCCCTCATTCGAATCTATGTTGCGCCCATATGTCTCTTTTTTGGCGGCCTTCATTTGCTGTCTGGAAATTGCGTCCTTGACTTCCTTGAATACATTCACGACACGTTGTTCGTGGTAGGCTTTGAGAAACCAGCGATACAGATCAACCTGTGTATCGCCAATTACTTCATTCCACTTGATAACATCTTGGTCCCAAAGCTGCAACATGAGGCGACCTTTCTCTGGTGAGTCTAGTGGAAGTTCAATTGGTATCTTGATTCGCCAATTCCAACTAGCTTGTCCATTTCTGCAACGCCAGTGGACATCAGTTTTTTGCTTCCGGGAATCGCCAATCCAAAACTCGGCAAAGTAGTCACCCATATCGAATGGCACATCCCTAGACTTCCAACAGACTATGCGCAATTCAAACTTTTGCTTCTTTGGTCCGTGGAGCTCGACAGGTGGCTCCCTGTGAGCTTCTGCCTCTGGCCTGATCTCTAACCAAAGATGCAATTGGCCTTGGATGATAGGTGATGTGTCTTTGTGTAAACTCCTGATTTCAATTGGTTTCAACCTATCTAGCTTTTGCCACCCATAATGAAACCACCGGTCTTCAAGATCAATTTCTGTTTGACCAATAATCTCGTGCACGGGATAAAACCTATTCCAGTCCCTGACTTGGACTTTAAGCAGGGAAGGACCAGGGATCACTGTACGAAACTCAAACGTTTCATAGAATTCAGGCTTAAGTGTCCTAGTACAGTGTGAGCTCCTGCTGTCTTGAATATCAGTGCCCAACTTCACCCTGAGATATGGATCAGCTGAGTTCCCATTTACAGGTTGGAGATTAGAGCCTCGTATTATGTACAGACGCACTGTATATATAGCGGATGAAAGAATCTGTAACGGAAAAAAAGGCTCCTTCTCACACGATGGATTTGTCTCTAGGACTCGTAGTATTCCCTTGAATACCCCAACGCAGCGAAGAGTAGATTTTGAGGCATTTGGATGAAACTTTCCTCGGAACAACTTGTATGTTTCAAAAGGTTTAGTTTTCAAGTGATTCTCTAGTTCCCTTCCCCCCTGTTTCGTCCACCACTCACGTCCCTCGATATATTCTGCAGCAGCCCATTGTGATGGAAATGAGATGGGAAGTTCACTTAGTTTATAGCTCGCCTGGCTCCCAAGGAGGGTAGAGTATTCGGTCGAAGTGGAACTCGCATTTATCATCTCAGGGAAGGGAGTGATATCTTCATCAAGTGGAAATTTCTCGGCAAATTGAATCTGCTTCTCTCTGAAGATAACATCTTCATGGATCATTGGAAGCCTGGACAAAATCATGGGATCAAAAGCTCCTGTCCCAGAATCTCCAGGCATAGAACTCAAGGCATCTGGAGAATAACGTTCTAATTCGAGGTGCTCAACATCACACTCAAATTCGTCATAGTCGTCTTCATGATTGCTATCAAGTCTCTCACGAAATTGCAACCCTGCATCACCAGGATATTTGATAGTCCATTGTGATAAACCACTACCTAGAAGCTCAGATTGGGTTCGTAGATGCGACTCTTCATTCCTTTCCTTCTCTTGTTGCCACACATCGCTGCCGCTGAATAGTTCTGTTTGCGGCGCCACAAAGGCCTCAGAATTCCATGGCAGTTTGCTGGAAAGATCAATTGAGCTTGCACCAAGAAGATGTTTGTGAAGCCCTGCGGAAATACCAACCCGGGCATCGTACACACGTAGGTCAAGGTTCGGAGCGTACAGGGGGTTTTCTGGCATATCAATAGCCATGACTTTTCGCTCTAGAAAATTTGCATTCCGTCCAGACGGCACAGAACTTGGTTGTGTTCTGAAGCAATTGCCTCTATCATTCGGAGCGGGCACATCAATGCGCACATATGGCTCTTGGGGTGCCCGCAGCCGATGAGCTTTTAGCTGACGTACGCCAACACATGTGATCTCCACCCAAGCCTGTCTCATCTGTGGGATTATGCACTCGGAACGGCCGAGTCTTTCAGAGAGGTCTCTTTTTCGAATAAGTGCTGCTGACATGAGAATTTGGCTGCTTATTGGCTCTGCACCAATACTGGTGAGGTTTTCCCAGCTGGGAGAAGGAATTGTAGATCCTTCTGAAGCAAGAACATGGCACTTGGTCAATGGGAAACGCAAGAGCGCCCTCGGAGTATTAGACGAGAATACATCCCTGTCCCACACTTGCACAACGATGTCAGGCCCAAAGCGCACGTCGAGTGGAAGCATCTCATGAAATTCTAATGTCTCATAGAAAAGCGGCGCCGTTGTCATTGCATGCACTCGTGTTTTCTCTTTCTTACCGCAGAAACGTACTTTGACATATGGATCAAGGAGACTAGTTTGGTCCGATGCAGGCAATTCCTTTGCTTGGTAGATAAAAACCCGAAGGCAAAAAGGCACACGATCCTTGGCCTTCCTCAGGAGCTCTTCTTCTGGCCAACTAAAGTCAGGATCCAGTGCGTCTTCTGATAGACCAAAGCCAAGCTTAAGAAGCACAGCACCAGGATTTGTTTTGAGCGCAGCTCCACCAAGATGAGACGCTCTTGATGGCTCGGGTTTCAGCAATTCCCAGCATGGTCCTGCACGAAATTGCTCCCTGAGCAATCTTGCAGCAGGTATGCGGCTAAAGCACACCGTTAAGATTTTAGGCGGACCACGTACAAGGTACAAGCACACATCTGGTATCTCCTCTACAAGCACTGGAAGCTTTATTGCCTATATCAATAAGAAGTATACGAGAGCAAACATGCAATATTACCTTCAAGGTTAGTAGCATGTTCCACATCACAACACCGCGCTTGTTTGGCTCCCAAGCATAAGTAAGCGTATGATTACCTGCAGAGCGCAGTGCAATCGACAACAGAAATTACATCCGCACCTATAGAAATCACCAAACGCATTTTGGTACAGTTCCCGATGGCTGGGGAACGAAATTGTGGTATCTCGGAGCCCATCACCACAAGAGCACGCAGATGATACTTGGCAGATGCCGATGTGAGGCGTGTGTTTGGCTTGAAATGAAATGGCCTTCGATGAGCCATACTCTTATGCCGTTGCTCGTTAGGTGGTCTAGCAAGAAGTTCCATGGAAAGAAGAAGTCGACCACGATAGGTGGAGGCTTCATTACCATATCGATTCTGCAAGGCGCCACGCTTACCTTGAATACGGATGGGCGCACCGTATAAATTATACCAGCGAGGCCTAGGCCCCATATAGTTGTTCTGCTCCAGTAGCCCGCCACCCAAAAAACTTCCAGATATGTATTTGCTGCTCCGTTCGATGTCGTCTAGGTCGAAATACAAGTGTGCAATCGGCCTATCTCTAGTATGGGAGCTATAGTTCCAGAGCCCAACTGAAATGCGTCTTGTTTCTGTCGGTTCTGTGACTGGAAGCCAAAGTTCTTCATTGAACTCAGGAGCCAAACGAGCACGTCCCCGAACACATACTACGGATGTAATTGCCTGGGATCCACAAAAGTTAACTCTCACGTATGCTTCGATCCGGGTGTTGGAGAAAAGATTCGCTTCCATTATGTTGAGATCCTCAGCTTCCCAGACAAAAATGACCAAGTAAGTGGTCTTCCTACAATATAGAGAATGCGACACAAATAAGCACGTTGACACAGATTGCACATAGTAAAGTTTGGTTTTACCATGCCATCCACGCCATAGCCGACTTCCTCAACAAGTTCTTTTTGATACTCAGCATCTAGATCATGTGCTTGTTGCACATCATTAGGACCAAGGACTGTGACTGATAGTTTAAGGAATCCACGAAAACCTGTGGCTCTAGAGTGTGTTTTGAGTCCCTCGGTGCACTGCAGCGCAGTTGTCTTTGCTTCTGTTCGCATTTGACTGACTATTCGTGAGGCCAACCCACTTGCGGTAAAACTCATGGTTTGGAAGTTCACGCACTGATCTCGCATCAAACACAGTCGCACCAATAAGATCATGGGCTAGGAAAGCATCAAAGTCGTACATTTTAACTTCAATGCTCGCCTCTTCAATTGCTGAGCAGGAAAGTCCAGCGAAGTTAAACTGAAGCGTGTCGTCAAAAACGCAAGCTGAAACCTAACAGACGACCCCAATATAATTGGCTATTAAACTCTCTGTTGTTTCGTCACACCTTGCGAATGACACGCGTCTTTTTTACTCTCCCCATGACCTTGACTCTGACATAAGGATCATGGAGTCCGGTGAGATCACGACATTCAATAAGGTGAACCTGTATTTGGTAATCGCCAGAGGGCATTATGCGGCTTCGTTGCTCAAGCTGATCGAGGTGGCGGCTCGCTGTCATTACCTACATTTCATTTTTGTTAAATTTCAAACAACACAATATTGTTGTGTGATGATGGTATTATGAATGTGTGTGCGCGCATGTGCTTGTGCGACTGTGTGTACTTCAATATGCCAAGGGCTGTTACATTTGCTTCTCGTCTGTCAGTTCGTTCTTCTCGTTCCTTGGAAGAAAGCTCCAGCGGCATAAATGCATCTTCCTCTATCATCCATGCGCTCTCTCTGTCAACTAATGCCCCTGAGCTTGATTTGGGGCCTTGCATCTTTCGACTCATTGTGAGCAACCCAGCGCCTGACAAGTAGGAGAGAAATTAATGCTAAACATACTATGAAATTCGCTGAGAGTCTTGCTGGTCGTCAGCATATGCCGCGAGAGACTTTGAGCATACTGTGCGTCAAAACGCCACGCAAGATAAAGTTCGACATCGCCGCGTCCCTAAGGGGATTATGAAAATTTTATTCTTTTTTATGGATCACTCGCATGATTATCAACAAGACCGTCACTGCCATGAAGAGACCACCATTTTGTTAAGCCCGCCTCGCCATGTGCGGCTAGTTCAACCATGGGTATGATGCAGGTGCCGATAAGACGATTACGAAGAACACCGTGGTCTTTGACCTACAGCCAAAGTATTGGCAATGCTCCTTTTTTTATGTTGAGCCCGACCTTCACAGTGATCATTCTTGACCCATCAGAAACTGGCAATTTGAACTCATGGTCCCAATGCGGATTGCAGTTTTTCCGGACAACGGCCGTAGAATGTTTATGTGCGCCTACCTTGAGTGTCACATAAGCGTCAACAAGCTCTCTTCCCTTGAGATGCAGAGAACGCCCACAGATGATAGTTCCAACGAGCATATTTGGCGTGTGCACAAGGTCACCCCCATCTTCTGCATCCTTACGCCCAGGTACAATATTATTCGAGTCTGATATGAAGTAAGTGCACTCTATCCGTATGCGCCCCGAGACTTCATGCCTCATGCCTGTCCTCTGTTGGAGCATGTACCATGCGTCAGACTCTATGGAGGGCGATAGTACGACAGTGCGCAGGTCCACAATTGCCTGTCCGAGTTCTACATCAGATTGTGCAGACAGACTTTTGTGCATCACTGTCACAACAATGTGATCTGCATCATACTTCCCTATGCCCGTAAAGATCATAGTTGCAGAATTCCATTCTGGGTCTGTTGTGTGACTCGCGACCTGCACACACACTTACTAATACTTTCGAACCAACACACAACGCGATTTTTTGACCATGGTCTGTTCCAGCTCCTGTCATAATACTTTGTGAATGCAGGTAACTTTAGCCTTTGACACGTACCATGTTGCATTTCACTACAGCAAAAGGATTACACTCGCCTCCTTCGGCTTCAACGAGATCTCGAGCAGCGATAACTTTCACCCCGAGGCGATCGGCTAGGTCGCTCATGTTATGCGTATCAGCGGACAATGAGCACAGCAGCAGTCCTCCTAGTGGGGGAGCGAGGGGGGGTTTCGCGCGAATTTCAGATGCGAATTTCCGGCATTGATTAGGCCCCACCTGACGTCGGCTAGTCCTCCCGAACGAGAATTCGACCCTTCCTCCATGAGTTGTAATTAAGATGAACTCAAGTTACCGTGACCGTGACCCGGGGCCTTGCGACTAGGTGCGAGTGATGCAAGACCAAAGGGATACGCACCTTTGGGAGTACGGCGGCTGAGATAGTCTGCCGGGGAGCTACCTTAAAATACACTAACTAGTTTTGGTTTACGGACGGTGTTTAATTACGCGTGCATGACCAACTCGGCCGTGACATCAAAGGTTTCAACCCATTTTGGAGTCTTATGAGGTTGCTGCCTGTCATGTCTTCTTCCAGAGTGTACGGGTGTGCGCTGTGCTTCTAAGGCGTTTATATGTATACGGAGTGTGTCCCTCAGGCTGCGCAGAGGTCATTTCTATCACTCAGGCCCGGCGGCCCGGGCCCCGGGGCTGGCATCATCATCATGATGATGATACCAGCCTCTCTCAAGACATCCTCCCCGATCAAGGTGCTGTCCTGGTGGAATCCATCTGTCACATACAATGCTAGGTTCACAACAAGGGCCTGCTCTTACTAGCCTCTTAGACCCGAAGTGTATTAGGCTCCAACTTGAACTTGAACTTGGACCTTGGCAGCACCGTGACGTTCAAAATGCGAAATAGCAGAATAGCATTTAGAAATAGCATTATATTGAGATTAGCATAATACGCTGGTAATTGTGCTATGTAGCACGATCATGATAGCATGATCATGATGGTCCGGGCCCGGGACTCGGACCCATTGAATACTAGTAGCCTAGTAGTAGTAATGTGGAATATGGAATTTTACTCGAACTTGAATAATTGGAACTATCAATTTTTCAATAGCAGAACAAGTTGAAGTGCACTGCCAGTGACAGGGGGCAGCAACAACAGGCCAGCCCGATTGACCAGTTTGCCCGGCCCAGTCCGACGGTCAACGGTTTGCCCAGTTTCGAGTTTCCAGTCCCGAGTTGTGCGTGGCAGTCACGGTAGTCCGGGCCCGGGCCGGGCCCCACCCGAGTCATGCCAGGCCGCCTAGTGATACTCCCGGCGGGCCCGGGCCGGCGGCGGCGGCAGCGCGGCCGGCCGGCTGGTCCGGGTACCGTGACCCGGGCCGTACATACCCCTGGTCGCTTACGACACAACTTCCCGCCCGGGCCTAGTACTCAGGCTCACTGGCAGGCTACTAGTATATCATGATTACAAGCGGGCCTAGGACGGACCGATTTCAGATGTCTCGCCCCACAAGAGCATGCAGTTGCAAATTAGTCTGTCAGCGCACCGGACTCAGCGCGGCCCGTCATATAGGGCTGGACTGGAGGTTACTGCGGTAAATAAAAAACCTCAAGCATGATATATGGAACCAGGATACCTTCGGTCCGCTCAAAATAAGTGTCTTTGTGATGGAGTTCCTATAGGAGCGGTTGGAAAGCGAGGCTCGTCGGGCGGCATGCGGGTCTTGTCACTCGTGATCGCGTTGGTGCTAGAGGCGGCAGCGCACGAGTGCGAGCGGTTTAGCAACGACGGCGGTGACTACTATGAGGCAATCAGCGATTGCGGCGCTTGCGCTGCCAACCCAAGCTGTGGCTTTTGTTTGTCGACACTTCAGTGCATGGAACGGGGAAGCAATGGGCCTTTGAGTGGGCTCCCGTGTAATTACTGGCTAACCGCGGCTGCGGAATGCCCTGAGATACCCCAGTGTGAGCAACTTAGCAGCTGTGGCGTATGCGTGGATATGGAAGGGTGTGCGTGGTGTGCCTCCGAGCAGCGATGCCTCACTGTATCTGAGATATTTCTCTCAGAGTGCGAAGGTTCCATCTTCGACCCGCCGTGTCCATCTAACCCCGTCTAAATTCATGCATGTTCCTGTTGAGGGTTAGGCAGAGTCTTGCGAGGTCATACTGAAACAAACTTCTTTCTCATCAGGTCGAGAACCGTATTGTGGGTAATCTTATTGTTGAGGCTGACCCTGTGTTTGGAGGTGGGCACTTCCGCTCATCGGGTGTTGGGACGGGCGGCGGCACTTTCGAATTCATCATAGACGAGGTCGAAATATCCGTCGTTTCAGCTGGCGATGTATTTATTGATTTCTCGTTTGTTGCTCTCCAGTGGAGAGCAACACTTGAGTTTCCGTGTCTAATTTCCCGATCCGGAGGATTTCGCGTTCCGAACACAATGAATGTGTGTAGGTAACAATCAAGGGAGGTCAAAACTTCAAAGAAAATGGAATGGGTGGGTCAATGTCACTGGCAGCCGGTTCAGGTGTAAACCCGCATGGCGGCCAAGGTGGCTCTGCGACCCTCCGTGGTGGTGATGGCTATGGCAGCCCCGCCCTTGGTGGCTATGTCGGCGACGGAGGAAATGTGGACATTACAGGCGGCGATTCCATGGCAGGAGCGGGTGGCCTTGTGAGCCTTCGAGCAGGAGAGTCTGCAGTGGGAGTTGGTGGTGCTCTGGAACTGATGTCTGGCCCCGGTGGTACAAATGGAGGCGTGCTAACATTCATGACAGCAAATGGCGGCAGCCATGGCTCATGCTCCGGTGATATTTCGGTATCCACCGGGAGCACTGCCCATGGTGACTCCGGAGCTGTGTGTATCTCGACCGGAGATGCCGTTTCAGGACTTGCGGGTGGGATTGCTTTGCGCGTCGGCGAGTCAGGCAGTGGTGCAGGTGGTTCCATAACACTCACCGCGGGCGAGGGCGCCGAACAAACGCCTGGTGGTGAAATAGTGCTTGTTTCTGGAGATGCCAAATCAAGTTCGGGTAGCGTGACTGTTTCAACCGCGAATGCAACTGCGTCGTCAGGTGCCGTTTCGGTCTTGACCGGCTCGGCCACGAGTAGCTCGGGAGATATTTCGGTCGCCACATCAGACAGCGGCCAGGAGAGCGGTGGTATTTCTATTGCATCCGGTGATAGTGGCGACGGGGTTGGAGGAAGTGTCGAGATCCGTGCCGGCGCTTCCTCGATGCAAGGTGGACAAGTCTTGGTCAGTAGCGGCGCCGGGGATGACGGTGCAAGTGCAGGTGGTGTCATTCTTCGAGGCGGGCATGCTGCTGGGAGTGGTGCGGGTGGAGATGTATTGATCAAGGGTGGAACATCGGTAATGGGAACCGGAGGTTCGATTTGTATTTTTTCCGGTGAAAGTGAGTTTTCGACATCTGGTGGTCTGTATGTAAGCTCGGCGAATGCTGGCCAAAATGGTGCCAGCGGAAGTATGTACCTGCGGACTGGCACTGCGTCATCACAAAGCTCCGGGGCAATTCTGCTTGGCACGGGAACTTCGACGGAAGGCACCTCGGGCACCATTTCGCTCGTGGGCGGAGACGGTTATGAGACCGGTGGCACCATTTCAATTTCAGGCGGCGACTCGCCCGATGCTAATGGCTCAGGGGGAGATATCAGGCTTGCATCTGGAGGTGGCATTGGAACGCCAGGGGCGCTACTCATTAGTACGCCACACAACTCAAATGGCAACACCGGGAATATGGGCTTCACTACTGGGACCAGTGTGTCTGGTAACTCGGGATGCATCGCCCTTGCAGTTGGATCCTCTTGTCATGGATCTTCTGGCAATATTGAGCTCGGGGCTGGTGGCGGTGAAGTGGGGGGGGGTTTCTTCATCAGCGCGGGAACTACAATGGGCGGTGATGCATGTGGTGGTTCGATTGAAATTGCTGGTGGTGACTCCTCTTGTGGTGCCGGTGGGCCCGTAACGATAAGTGCCGGCAGTGGCCTTGAACACGCAGGCGACATCAATTTTTACGGGGGAAGATCGGGGGATGGCGGCGGTGGTATCTACATCGCCGCAGGTGATTCCAAAGCTGCGGTGGGTGGAGATTGCGTTCTGGTAAGCGGTGCCGGCACACTGAGTGGGTCTGGTTCCTGCCTGCTATGTACAGCCAATGGAGGCGACTCTAGCACATCAGGGATCCTCTCCCTCGCAACGGGCACTACGGCCTTTGGAACCTCGGGATCAATCAAGTTCACAACTGGTACGTCAGGCTGTGGCGCGGCCGGTAGCATTTTATTTGGCGTCGGCGCAGGAGCCTCTGGAGACGGTGGTCACGTGGCTCTAGTTGCTGGTGCCACATCGGCAGATGCCGCAGCAGGCGGCGCAGTGACCCTCCAAGGTGGCAATGGACTGTCGCTGGATCCGCGAAATGGTGGGGATGGTGGGGCCATTCTCTTAGAAGGCGGAGCAGCGCTTGGTCGTGCGCGATGCGATGTTGGCGGTTCTATGATGATCAGCGGTGGATCTGCAACTTGCGGGACCGGCGGTTCCGTCACGCTACAATCAGGAATCGGCCACGCAGGGTCTTCGGGCCGCGTTATTGTGGGGTCGCCAGATGTCGGGGGCGACGGAGCAAGTGGGGCTGTGACAATCGCAACTGGCGATGCGGTGACTGCAGACTCTGGCCAAGTATCGATCAGTACTGGCGATTCACTCGATGGGGCGGGTGGTGACATCGCCTTGCGTGCTGGTGAAGGTGATTTGGGAGCCGGCGGTGACATTTTGCTCGGAGCAGGCTGTTCGTCTGCTGCCGCTTCACAAGGAGGTGCAATTACACTCCAGGGGGGCACGGGCGCCTCGACCAATCTGAATGACGGTGGCGATGGCGGTGATGTGATGATCAAGGGCGGCACAGCCCGAGGTTCAAACGTCAATGACAACGGCGGCGATGTTTCGGTTGTAGGGGGGCAGTCGCAGTCGGGCTATGGTGGGCGTTTGCGCGTATCAAGTGGCTTGTCTACTCACAGTTCAAGTGGAGACCTGCTTGTTGCAACGGGCAATTCAGGATTCAGCGGCATATCTGGAAGTATGACTCTTTCCACGGGCACATCCAAAGATGGATGCAGTGGCGCAGTCGAGATTGTCTCTGGCCAAGCGACGTCTGGCCGTGGTGGCTACGTTAATGTGAGAGTCGGCGATGGTGACACTGGAGAAGGAGGCGAGATAGAACTCGTGGCCGGCGACACGACTGACGCAGCGACGGGCGGCTTCCTGGTCCTCGAATCAGGATACTCTTCTGAGACGTCTTCTGGTTTCATTGACCTAAGTACTCCAAATGCCGGTTCAGTTGGCGTGAGTGGGGAAATATCAGTCGCCACAGGCACCACATCTGCAGGGAACTCGGGGGCGATTGCACTTGAAACAGGTTACGCACATGATGGCCATGGCGGAACTATTATGGCACGAGTCGGCACTGGCCATTCTGACGATGGAGGAAATGTTTTCTTGGCTGCTGGAGAATCTACAGATGATGAGGCTACAGGAGGTTCCGTGACAATTCAGGCCGGCGAGGGCTCGTCCACATACCAGTATGATGGTGGGAATGGTGGTTTAGTACAACTATTCGGTGGTGCCGCGCAGGGCGGACTCTCAGAGGACGACGGTGGAAGTCTCGAGTTTGCTGGTGGATACGCTAACCAGGGACGCGGCGGTTCATTTGTTGTTCGCACGGGCTACGGCGAGGCATCTTCGTCTGGGCTAATTGACATCTCGACAGCAAACGGTGGTACCCAGGGCACGAGTGGCTCGATAGATTTCTCCACGGGCACAAGTTCAAATGGGAATTCTGGGTACGTAAACGTTGAGACGGGCCAAGCTTCAGGAGGGCGTGCCGGCTATATACACGTTCTAGTTGGCACAGGGGATTCCGCGGCCGGTGCTGACTTCGTGGTGGTTAGCGGCTCGACCACGGCAGCGGCAACGGGAGGACTGATTTCCATAACTACTGGATACTCAGAGCAGTCAACGTCAGGAACCTTCTCCCTAGATACGGCGAATGCTGGTCAAAGTGGTGTCTCTGGAGCCATACATTTTGCATCTGGGACGTCAAGTGCGGGTACCTCGGGCTTGATTTCTTTAGCAACCGGTGATGCAGTATCAGGTGCTGGTGGAAACATTGAATTTCTTGTCGGCACGGGAAACGCCAACGATGGCGGCGATGTCATTGTCTCTGCCGGTGAAACGACCGATAAGGCTTCTTCGGGTGGATTGATTCTAATTTCTGCTGGTCATGGATCATCAACCGCAAGCGACGATGGTGGGGACGGTGGCGCCCTGCTCTTGTACGGCGGGGAAGCGAGTGGCTTGGAGGCAACCGATGATGTTGGCGGGAACATTGAGATAGTCGGTGGGTGTGCAACAGCAGCTACGGGCGGTTCTCTTATGTTTCAGACCGGCTCTGGTACCCGGACGAGCTCTGGAAATGTTTACCTGTGGACCGCAAACGGCGCCGTTTCTGGCAGTGGCGGCGTTTCTGGCTCAATTTCTTTTGAGACAGGCACAACAACTCTTGGCAACAGCGGGTACCTGTATTGCGGGACAGGCGACGCTACGGATGGAAGGGGAGGGAATATATCGCTTCAGGTTGGGACTGGAGACTCTGGCGATGGCGGCAATCTGTACATTTATGCTGGAGAAACCACGGAAGCGGGACAAACGGGCGGTTGTCTTTCAGTCCTAGCAGGCCATGGTTCGTATTCAGCATCGGGCCAAAACGGTGGAAGCGGGGGAACCGTGATGATCCACGGCGGCGCAGCCAAGGGCAATCTTGCTGACAACGACGGAGGAAATCTTGAGTGCCACGGCGGGCCCGCGGCGGCAGGCCCCGGCGGGGCAATACTGCTGCAGACTGGATATAGCATGGCAAGTTCCTCAGGTGACATGACGCTCCAAACAGCCAATGCAGGCGAAGCGGGTGTATCTGGGGGGGTATTCGTGCACACCGGCACGGCCTCTAGTGGCAACTCCGGCCACCTCGAGGTACGCACCGGCGATGCATACGATGGTCGGGGTGGTGCCATTTCGCTCGTGGTTGGTGATGCCTATTATGGTGCGGGTGGCGATATCACTTTTTCTGCGGGGTCAACTTCTACAAGTAGCGGACTGACTGGGGGCCATCTTTGCATGTCCTCGGGCGCATCCACCCTTTCCACGTCAGGTCCAATATTCATCAGAACAGCCGAAGGGGGATCTCTCGGCGCAAGTGGCTCGATGTATTTCACAACTGGAGATGCAGAATCAGGCGATTCGGGCTCAATAGTGATGGAGACTGGGTCTTCCGCGGAGGGCGGCTCGGGCGGTTCTATCTCTATGTGCGTCGGGACGGGTGCCAGTGGAGACGGTGGCAATCTTGAACTGGTTGCTGGTGATTCGAAAGCGACCGATGGTGTTGGCGGCAAATTGAGCTTATTTGGTGGTAATTCCATTCACACAAATGGTGGTAACGGGGGCGGAATACTGTTTCAGGGCGGACTTTCACTTGCGTCCGAATCTCCAGACAGTGAAGGTGGAAACGTGTCTCTTGCAGGCGGCACTGCCCTCAGCGGCAGTGGGGGCTCTGTTTTAGTATCTTCAGGAGCTGGACTGGACAGTTCATCTGGCAAAATTACACTGTCTACTACCAATGCTGGTGAGGCGGGTGTGTCCGGCGACATCCTCTTCTGCACTGGATCATCAAGTTGTGGAGATTCGGGCGCAATTCACCTGAAAACGGGCGAAGGGAACGGTGGTCCAGGCGGGAACATCTCACTTGCTGTTGGCGAAAGCAACTCCGGCATGGGCGGTTGTTTGACGCTCCAAGCGGGCGACTCGCAAGCCGACAGCGGAGCCGGTGGGGACATTTTGATGCGCTCCGGAAACGCAAAATCGTCGATGTCAGGGTCAATTAAGTTCCTTACAGCCGATGCAGGCTCCGAGGGAGCCTCAGGAGATGTTTTATTAAGTACTGGTATCGCAACTGGAGGAAGCTCAGGTGCTATCTGCCTGAAGACAGGGTCAACAAAACAGGGAACAGGGGGCAAGCTCTTGCTCGAAGTGGGCTCAACAGCCTCTGGTGCTGGCGGCGAGATATACATTCAGGCTGGGAGAACTTCAGACAATCAGGGCGCAGGGGGCAGCATCACTATTGAGTCGGGAACAGGCTCAGACACGTCCTCAGGCGAAGTTACGATTCGGACGGTGAACGCAGGGTCGGATGGAAGCTCGGGTAAGCTAGATATCGAGACTGGTTCCTCTACAGATGGGACGAGCGGCGGCATTATGCTGTCGACCGGAGACTCCGCTGAAGCGAGCGCCGGTTGCATCACATTGCTTGTTGGTAAAACCGGATGTGGGCCTGGCGGGTCCATCACCATGGCCGCTGGAGGAAGCGAGCTTTCGGATAGCTCGAATAGCTTGGGCGGATCTATGGCCCTCGCCGCCGGTCAAGGTGGAACGGGCGGCAATGTGACGCTCGCTGGCGGCGACTCTATTGATGCGGCCTCAGAGGGCGGATCTCTTGTCATAACAGCAGGAGGAGCGGCGTCAGGTGATGGCGGCAGCATTCAATTGCTATCTGGACCCTCAGATACCGACAGGTCGGGTTCTGTGAGTCTCAAAACAGCATCTGATGGACTCGATGGCTCTGGAAGCATTTCAATCCACACGGGCGCGTCTACGGGCAGCTCTGGCGACATACGTATCGAAACTGGCGATGCAGAAAGCGGCGATGCAGGGCGCTTAACGCTGTCGGTCGGATCGTCAACGGGAATCGGGGGCGATATCAGCGTAACTGCAGGTGCGAGCGCAGATTCAGCTCGTGGTGGGGGCATCTGCGTGACATCTGGAGCCGCAGCTGAATCAACTAGTGGACCAATCACCCTTCGAACGCCGGACGGCGGTGAAGGTGGCTCTTCGGGAGATGTTCTTGTCACAACCGGTCGTGTTTCAGTGTCCTCACGTGACAATTTTGTACGCAAGCACACGTGGGTGCTGGCACTTGTTAAGCAGTCCCCCGCTCGTAGGCAAAGGCGGCACAAATGGTCTGTCCGGGAACCTCACCCTGGGAACTGGTCTTGCTAGCTCAGGCGACGGAGGTCACGTTGAACTTTGCGTCGGTGAAGGTCTAACTGGTGCGGGTGGTAATATCACGATTAATGCGGGAGGTACAAACGGCCCAGACTCGCCCGGTGGTAGTGTCAAATTGCTGGCAGGCGGCGGGATGGCGGGTGGCGGCGGTCAAGTCATCCTTCGGTCTGGCAACGCATCAGACTCGTCAGACGGCGACTCGGGCGGTGATTTGGAGCTAGTAGCCGGGTCCGCATTTGGTGGGACAGAAGGTGAAGGTGGGTCAATCTTAATCCTCTCTGGCCCATCAACCGAAGGAACAGCGGGACAAATCAGCCTAAAATCTGCAGACGACTCAAGCACCACGGGTAAAATAACTCTAGCCTCTGGCCAGACCTCGAACGGCAACACAGGCGGACTGACTGTTGGCACAGGTGCGGCCGCAGGTGGCGTTGCGGGCGCCATCTCGCTGACAGCAGGCGATACGAGCGACGGATCTGCTCGAGGCGGGGCCGTGTGTCTTGAGGGGGGATGCGCTACTGACGAGGGTGGTAACATTGAACTGCTTTCCGGTGCGGCGACGGGCACCTCAAGCAAAACAGGGGACATTGAAATCGCCTCAAGTAACACGGCAGATTCAGGGGATTCCGGCCAGGTAACAATAGTGACAGGGAATGCTACCACGGGTAATTCTGGAGATGTTTTGCTGACCACAGGTTCATTCCAGCGCATTGACTTAAGTATCTTGAAGTACGCCGAATTTCTGTCCCGCAGGCACCGCAACACAAGGCAAAGCGGGAACAGTCTACATGAGGCTCGGCATTTCGGAGTCGGGGGTCGGTGCTGATGCTATTTTGCAAGGTGGCGATGCTACAGATGAGACGGGTGGTGACATACGGATCGTCAGCGGTTATTCAAGGAAAACTACTTCAGGCTTAGTCATCATCGAGACAGCCAATTCTGGCAGCAACGGTGCTAGCGGATATCTTTTGCTCCAATCCGGTACGGCCGAAGGCGGAGACAGTGGCTGGGTCAATGTATCTACCGGGCGTGCTAGTGGAGGCACGGCCGGCTCAATATCGATGTCCGTTGGAGAGGGTGACTCTGGTACTGGAGGGGACATATCCTTCACTGCAGGGGCCTCCTTAGAGGATGGCGGGGATGGTGGTGCCATCATACTCGCTGCGGGCGAATCTCAATCGGGGCGAGGTGGGCATGCCATCATCCAAGCTGGATCCGGAGCAACGGGAGGTGGAGATATTGCACTGCTCGCAGGCGAATCGTCTGAGCAAGACGGTGGTGCAGTTAATCTAACCTCAGCGTATTCGGCTGAAGCAGACACGGGCACTCTGACCCTGGCGACGGGTACGTCAAGAGAAGGCAACTCAGGGAGCATTTCGCTTTGCACGGGTGATGCGAAGTCTGGTCAAGCTGGTACGATCGTGGTTTCGACTGGTACCGGCAAAGCTGGCGGTGACGTCGCTATGGCCGCGGGAGACTCAACATCAGGCCGCGGCGGTTCTGTGACAATCAGCTCGGGCGCTTCAGCGAAATCATCAAGTGGTCATGCTACAATTCAAACCAATGCAGCCACGGGACAATCTGGAGCGATCGAAATAGCAACAGGCGATGGCGTGAGTTCGGGCAGCATCAGCGTGGCTACGGGCTCGTCTAAAAGTACTTCGGGGACTGTCGAAGTTTTTCCTGGAGTCTCAACGGCTGGTGCTGGCGGTGACCTGGTGCTGCAAGGCGGATCCTCGACAGACTCCACCGGTGGACTGGTCTTGATCCGTTCTGGTGCGTCAACCTCTAGTACGTCGGGCTCTGTTTCGCTGGCATCGGCAGACGGCGGCGACGGGGTCGGTTCCGGCCGGTTCAATGTGTCGACGGGGTCGGGCACAGGTGCTTCCGGGGGTATCCAAATCACCTCTGGTGGGGCATCAACGACGGGCAACTCTGGAAATATTGTGATTCAGTCTGGCAGTGCCACAGCCGGCCGTTCAGGCGCAGTTTCCCTGACTACGGGAAACTCAGAAGCAGGCGACGCGGGGTCAATCTCTCTCACTGCGGGGTCCTCAAAGAGTTCGCGGGGAGGCAGTCTCTCTTTGATGGCTGGAAATGGCTCCGAATCTGGGGACATCCTCATAGCGTCAGGTTCTGGTGATCAAAGTGGTCTTCTAACACTTGTTTCGGGGACAGGCGAAACGTTCTCCGGAAATTTGACCATTGGTACCGCAGATCCAACTGATGGCGCTTCGGGCGACATAATGCTGACAACTGGTGCCGCGTCGACCGGCACGACCGGCGACATTTCACTTAGCACAGGCTCGCGACTGAGCGTCAGCTATATTTTGTAGTTGCAATCAGTGTGATTTATAACTGCTCTTGTAGGCTCTGCATCAAGTGGCCGATCAGGAAATATATCCATGTCCATTGGCGAGGCTTCGTCAGGTTCAGCAGGTAGCATTCGCATCACTGCCGGAAAGCTTGATCTCAAAGAAGCAGAGGACGACGCAGAGACCACCCCTTCTGGGGGTGCCATCGCACTCACATCAGGAAAGTCAACTTATGGGGAAAGTGGCTGTATCACGGTAAGGACGGCAGATGGAGGACGGAGTGACGACGAATATCGCACGAACTCGGGTAGCATTCATTTGGCGACAGGCACAGCAACTGGTGCTGGGGGTTCGATTATTATGGAAGCAGGCGCAGGTTACGGTGATACCGGTTGCGGCGGTTCGCTATACCTCACCGCAGGAGATAATCTCAACGAAGTACCAGAGGAAAATTATGCCGGCGGGAACATCCACATCAGCGCTGGCGCTGGATCTTCGCAAGCCGCGGGTGGTTCGGTGGCTCTCCTCTCTGGCGGCGGAAAGTTGGCAACAGGGGGGATCGCCATCGCTACAAGTAATGCGAGCCAAACGGACAGTACGTCTGGATCTATACAAGTAGCTACTGGTGCAGCCACTGGCAGTGCCGGTGAAGGTTTGCCGGCTTCAGGGTCAATTGCAATTGCATCCGGAGACTCTTCTGCTGGAGAAGCTGGAGATGTGATTATCTCTGTCGGGATGTCAATAAGTGGTGCGGGGGCACCTCTGTCACTGGCTGCCGGTAACTCCTCCCGGCAGCATGGCGGCAACCTGTCAATATCCTCTGGTGCGGGAAAAGAGAGCGGCAACGTCACAATCGCCACAGCGGGCGGCGGCGCCACCTCGGGAAGCGGTCGACTTGCAATCTCGACTGGGATCTCAAGCTCGGGCACCTCCGGCTCAGTCTGCGTCCTCTCCGGGAGAGCGACAACTTCGGTGGGAGGTGGCATTGCGTTGTCTGTCGGACATGCCACCTCAGGCAACGGAGCTAACCTGACGATGACAGCTGGCGCATCGACCGAGGCCAGTTGTGCTGGTGGCACCATCCTGCTTGAAGCTGGTGTCACTGCAGGTGGTCTCGGGGGGGACGTGGAGGTTTCTTCCGGACAAGGGACATCATCGTCGGGTACGATTAGCGTGACGACCGGCGATAGTACGTCCGGCGCTTCGGGCTCGCTGCTTGTCACAACGGGCCAGTTGGTTCTGTCTACGGGTGACTCATCTACTTCATCAGGGTCGTCGGGCAGCATATCAATCTCGACAGGCAGAAATCAGAGTCAGTTTGTTGGCTATCGTAGTCAACAAGTCATAATTGATACAAATTGAGAGAGTTCAGATTTATTTTCCCCGCCGTTTAAATCAATTTACGTAGGTGACACTGCCCCTGCATCTTCAAGCGCTGGCAGTATTTCTATAAAGGCCGGTACCGACGATGCAGGAGGCAATCTTTCTATGACAAGCGGCGCGGGCACAGCTGGAGGCGGCACACTTAGCATCTCGAGCGGCGCATCGACGGTCGGAGCTGGAGGCGTCGTCGAGATCTCGACGCCAACTTCGAGCACCGGGGACACAGGCAACATTTGCTTTACCTCGGGTACTGCGGAAAGTGGGAACTCGGGAAACGTTACCATCTGCGCAGGCGGTTCGGAAGTCGGTGCTGCTGGCGCTATCTCTCTCGTGGCCGGCGAGTCAACGAGCGATGCTGGGGGCGACCTGAGAGTGGCCGGTGGCGCGGTATCGCTGACTGGGGGAGCCGCCCCGGGGGGCGTGACGGGTAGTCTATCTTGTGCCACGGCCATCGCAGAAGGAAATTCTGGCGACCTTAGTCTCATAACAGGGGATGCTGTTGGAGGCATTGCCGGAAGTATTACCATAACCACAGGTGCGTTTAGCCATCGGGATCCTGGGTATTGATAAGGGGGATACCTTTAGCACAAAACGGATCTGTCTTTTCGAACTTCACTTTTTCCGGCAGCTGCATGAAAACAAACCCCATAAACAAGCCCTCCCCATGCCCCGTATTTACTCACATGTATCATTTGCGCTGTGTAGGGGATTCCACCGTCGGCGATTCTGGGGACCTAATCCTGGCGACGGGAAGCACAACTAGTGGTGACGCCGGCGACATAGTTTTCCAAGCCGGCGAGTCGGATAGTGGTCGGGGAGGGGACGTCTCGATTACCTCAAATAAAGCATCGGCCACACTTTTGAGCACAGATGCATACTTGAATATCACTGGCGACAACATCGATGTGGTGAGTGGCTCGGGAGGCAACGTCTCTTTCCTCGCTGGTCCGGACGGCACAATTGGTTGGGGCATCACTGATAGTGATGGCAGTTCTGCGACGTATGATGTTCGACTCACCACAAATGGTGACGGCAACACCGAGTTATATTCTGACGTACCAATCTCGGCTCCGTCATTTACAAGCCCTTCGGATCGTCGCATCAAGAAAGACTTTCAGCCGGTTGACACGGCCGACTTGCTTCACCGCCTGCAAAGAGTTCGAATTACTGAGTACGGATACACGGACGAGTGGCGGGCCGTTCGGGGGATTCCCGACAAGCGAGTCCGCGGCGTGATTGCACAAGAGCTCAATGAGATTTTCCCTGAGCATATATCCGTCCTCGAAACATACTCGCTTCCAGACAAGGGGTTCCAAAAAACGAGATTTTATCGGGTTGATAAACAACGGCTTGCCCTTGACGTCATCGGCGGCCTCCAAGCCCTTCACGACCGGTACTCTATTGGTGAGTCTACATCTTCGGAGTCCGGTTCTCTCGCACTGACCACAAAGGCTGCGCCGAGCTCTGGCGCCATTTACTTACAGACGGGGCGCGCATCTTCGGGTGAGAGCGGGGACATTCTCGTACAGAGTGGGGCCGCCGCAAGCGGCAATAGCGGCTCTATTTCACTCATGACTAGCTCGAAGGCCAAGAACAAGGGAGATATTTTGCTATCTACCGGCTCTGGTGTCGCAGATGGTGGCTGTATTTCTCTGAAAGCGGGAGATGGTGAGAACGCTGGCGATGTAAGCCTGACCGCCACCAGAGGCGGCGTTGCCCTCACAACAGGGGAAGCAATGAACGGAGATTCGGGCAATGGCATCTGTGTTGCCGTGGGGGATGCTGTATCTGGTATCGCTGGCGACATCTCGCTGGCGTCCGGGGCCTCGCTTGCCGGCGACGGCGGCAGAATATCCGTGCACGCAGGCGACGGAGGGGCTTCTGGCGGCAGACTCGACGTAAACGCCGGCAATGGAGACATCGGTGGCAGCATCCAGTTCAAAGCTGGCGATGGTAGAGAAAGAGGTGGCACCCTCACTTTATGCAGCGGAAGTGGTGGCGAAGGGACCAGCGGCACATTTACGATCGCAAGTGCCGAAAGCAGTGCAAGTGGGGGCATTCTACTCGCAACTGGGACATCTGTTCAAGGGAACTCAGGGGACGTATCCATCGCCACCGGGGATTCGGCGGGCTCAGCTGGCAACATCGAGCTTTGTGCTGGTTTGGCTACCAGCGGTGGGGGCGCGGTGAAAGTATGCTCGACGGGCTCATCTTGCGGCAGTGGTGGTAGTGGTGAAATTATTGTTGCGTCTGGTCAAGGTGATCTTGGGGGCCACACGAGCATCCGCGGCAGCAACCTCGAGCTTGTGGCAGGCGAGGCGACCGGAGGACTCGGTGGAGCGGTTGACCTACATGCGGGTGGGGGACGTAAGGGCGGTGAAATAATTATCAAAGCGGGGCGGGATGATATGGAACTGGGCGGCTCAGTAGTCGTCGAAAGCGGGACAAGCACCGGTGATGTGGGTGGACAGGTTGCCATAACCACTGCTAGCGGCAAAGCTTCCGGGGACGTATCAATATCATCGGGACGGGCACAGACTTGGGGCGCCAGTGGCAAAATCATTCTTGCCACTGGTGATGCTCGAGATACTGTGGGGACTTTATCAATTCAGGCGGGCGACTCAGAAACCGGTGTTGGGGCCAGCGTCATTTTTGTAGCCGGCGATTCGGCGGCTAGTCAGGGTGGGCTTCTGCGCCTTGCGGCTGGAGATGGAGCCTCTGCAGGCCACATAAGCTTGAACGCGGGCGCTGGCATCGACGCAGCCGGCGGCAACTTGGAAATCTTCAGTGGAACGCAGCTTACTAGAAGGGCCGGCAAGAGTGGTGACGTTACCATCAAATCTGCAAAGGGCACTATTTCTTCAGGAGACATTGAGGTCTCAACTAGTTGTGTGGCTGAAGGCGCCTCCGGAGACATTTTTGTCTCCACCGGTGCTGGCCATTGCGGTAGCGGCGGAATCAGTCTCTTTGTTGGTTCGAGTTTGTTAGGTGATGCTGGAAATCTGGTCCTGGGCGTGGGCGAGGCTTCAACGGCTAGCGGCGGCTATGGCGGATCCATAGGAATCTCAGGTGGCGGCGGAAACGCTGGTGGCGCCATTCGGCTCCGGGCGGGTGTGGGAACTGCAAGGAAGGGCGGCGATGTCGAGCTTAGTGCCGGCACCTCAGACGAAGGCAACGGAGGAAGCACGACGATTTCCGCAGGCGATGGCAGCTGCGGGGGAAGCGTCTTGATGACCGCCGGCTGTTCAGATAGGGACAGGGGTGGCAACGTGGACATCATCGGCGGCGATAGCGACGGGGCGGGTGGGAACATTAAGCTGTCCGCCGGAATGGGCCAGAGAGCGAGCGGGGAGATCCACCTGGCTACCGGCGATGCGAAAGCGTCGAGTGGTAGAGTTCTTATCAAAACTGGCGACGCAACGGATGGTAGAGCCGGGAACATTAGTTGCTTTACGGGCGCGAGTTCTTCTGGAGGGGGCTCAGCCATTGCGTTGCGAGCCGGCATGGCAACCGCTGGTGCTGGAGGACCGACTAGCATTATGGCAGGCGATGGACTAGCCGGTGGTGAAGTTAGCATCATGGCCGGAGCTGGTTCCGACTCCGGGGGCTCTCTTCAGGTTGGCAGTGGTACTGGTGCCTTAGCTAGTGGCGACGTACTCTTGAAAAGTGCGGACGTTTGCGGCACGAGTGGCTCAGTAGCTATTGCAAGCGGATCGGCTGATGTTTCGGGTGGGGTAATCATTGGCACGGGCAATTCAGTGAGCCAAAGTGGCACAATTGAGCTGTCAGTCGGTTCGTCACGCCATGGAAACGGTGGCTCTCTAATTGCATCTGCTGGTGACGGACTGCGGAAAGGTGGTGGTGTGGATGTTTCATCCGGAGACAGTAAGAGCGGAGGAACCATTGCGTTACAAAGCGGTTCTGGTAGCTGTGCTTCAGGCGGAAACATACTTGCGCGTGCGGGCGCTTCGAAAGAGACTGGCGGGTCTGTGTGCTTTCGGGCGGGATCGGGAACCAAGGGCGGCGATATTTCGTTGCAAAGTGGTGCATCATCGGGCACCGGGGGTAATGAGGACGCCAGCGGTGGAAAAGTTTCAATCATTGCGGCATCCGGCGGCTCCGCTTCCTTTGGTTCCACGGACGCAGCCTCCTCAAGTGGAAAAGTGTCTCTGTGCACCGGTGAGGGTAGAACGAAAAGCGGGGGGATAACCCTTGCCACCGGGTCGGCTGGACGCTCAGGAAACTTGACCCTTGATGTTGGCGAGAGCTCAAGCGGAGCGGGAGGCCAACTAGAATTGGCAGCGGGTGACTCGTCTCAAGGCCAAGGTGGTAATATCGCCTTAGTGGGCGGGAATGGCACCTGTGGCGGTACCGTGTCCGTCATAGCCGGAGACGGGACCGGAAGCGGGGGTGGCGGCGGACATCTGGAGCTCGTCGGTAGTGAAGGGGGGGTCGTGTCCATTACAGGTGCAAGTAGTGAAGCGCAGTCTGGCGGCGTTGTTATTTCGAGCGGCGTGGCATACGCAGGTGCCTCAGGTGAGATTTTCATCTCAACTGGCGAAGCCGAGACAAACAGTGGCTCCATCAACGTGTGTATCGGTAGCAGCACAGTAGGATCGGGTGGGGAACTGTCTCTGCAAGCGGGTACAACGAGAGATGAGGGCGGATCTGGCGGTTCTACTTGTTTCGCAGCAGGCGATGGAAGTATAGGAGGGGCAATTGATCTGCGTGCTGGTGTTGGTGACACCAGCGGCGGTGACGTCGAAATAGCGGCCGGAGTTTCTACAAGGGGCACTGGTGGTAGCATGGAAATAGCCGGAGGAGCCGGTGCACGCGGCGGCAAGTTGTCGCTCAGTGGCGGCAACGGTGCTGCGAGAGACGGCGGCGAGGTATGTATAACAGCTGGCGGGAGCACGTCTGGAGTTGGTGGTCACCTCAACATAAGCTCTGGCCCGGGTGCAACCAGAGGTGGGGACGTGAGGCTGGCAACATTGACTGACGCCAGCGGATCAAGTGGAAATATTCGGCTTGAGACGGGCAACGTACCAGGCGGCATTGCTGGTGATTTGGACCTGTCCGTTGGATTGTGCGCCAACGAAAATGGTGCTGCTATTACAATGCAGGCTGGCGCATCCGCATCAGGTTTGGGCGGTAGCACGTCGCTCATCGGGGGAGATGGCAGTTGTGGTGGCGAGCTAAGTTTACAGGCGGGCTCTGGTAGCTGTGGTCCTGGAGGAGCTGTGGTGATGCGCAGCGGCGCAGGTACCTTAACAAGCGGGGATGCTTGCCTTATGAGTGGACAGGCAACCCAAGATAGCGGGGCTATTTTGCTGGCTACCGGAATGGGCTGCGTATCAGGTGGGGTGAGGATTGCCACTGGAGACTCTGGGGGCCAAAGCGGCTCCATTGGCATCTCGACTGGCGCGTCGGCCCTAGGTCATGGCGGGGACATATCAGTTTCTGCCGGTGACGGAGCCACAAGCGGAGGAAGGGTGGAGATAGCGTCGGGTGCAGGTGAATTGGGCGGTGGCGTCGCGCTGATAAGCGGTGCGGGACCTGATAGGTCGGGCGACATATGGTTAAGCGGAGGTGCATCCAATGGTATTGGATGTGGTGGTAGTGTGAGTCTGGAGGCGGGCTCGGGAGGATCAGGTGGTAGTCTGTTACTCCAATCGGGTTCGAGCAACGAGGGAATAGGCGGTAATGTGCGCATCGCTGCAGGCGCAAGTGCGTCGTGTACTGGCGGCTCGGCGACATTGGGCTCAGGAGCCTCCGAGCAGGGAGATAGCGGGGACGTCATGGTCTTGTCCGGGCCAAGTGGGACTTCAAGTGGCAGTATTCTAATTGAAACTGGCTCAGCAGACGTAGCGGGTGGAGTCAACGTCGCAGCGGGGGAGAGCTCAGGTTCGTGCGGGGGAAATATATGTGCTCAGGCGGGAGCAACCCAGCGGGGTACTGGAGGATATATTGATTTGACCGGTGGTGATGGCGTTTCTGGCGGAAAGGTGATTCTAACAGGTGGAATTGGTCGCGAGCTCGACGGCGGCGGTCTACTATTGGCCAGTGGTCTCGGTGCGACGGGCTCGAGTGGCAAAGTTTCCATCGCGAGTTCGGATAGTGAGGAACTATCTGGTTCTGTGAAGCTATCGACTGGAGCGGCAGCTCGGGGCGTCTCGGGCAGCATGACACTGTCAACAGCAAGCGCACAGGAAGAGAGCGGGAGCATTCTCTTGCATGTTGGTACGTCATCGAACGCTGCTGGGGGCCACATAAGCCTAAGAGCAGGCGCGAGTTCCGATGCTTCCGGATCTGGTGGTTCTGTAGAAGTAGCCGCAGGTGGAGGGCATGCCGGCGGTGACGTGATTGTCCGTGGCGGTCTTGCTGAGTCTGGCAAGGGTGGGTCTATAATCATAGATGGTGGCGGTAGGGGAGACCCAGAAATTGGCGGAGTGGTATCGTTACGGACAGGAGCATCCCGCGACGGCAACGGTGGCTCTTTATCCATCTGCGCTGCAAACAGCACAGATTCGGGCCCCAATGTGACAGTATCGGCAGGCGTCGGCGGAAAGTCACATGGCATGGTGCGCGTGCTATCTGGATCCGGCAGTAGTTCAATTAGAGTCGACGGGACCACGGTGGAGATGCTTGCCGCGGAGCAAAGTGTGACGGCGAGTCATATTAGTTTGGATGCATCGGGCGCGATTGGCAACACCATCGAGTTTTCTGTGTCAAATCGACCTGGACCAGACTTTAGGCTTGAATCTGCGGGCGCCGGCGGGTCGATTATCTCGACAGTGCCGATGCGTGTGACCAAGATCGAGTATTCGTCAGACGAACGCATCAAGGAGGATATACATTATCTTGACGATGCGGAGCTAGATGATATCTACGACAGGTTTACCCAGATCAAGTTAGCTAATTATCGATACACTGATGAGTGGCTGAAAATACGCGGAGTCGACGACGTGGTTGTGCGAGGCGTAATCGCGCAGAATGTACGCGAGGTATTCCCAGAGCGTGTCGAAGTGGTGGATAACTACACCCACCCAGCCTACAATTTCTCTCTCGATGGATTCCACCAAGTTGACAAGCAAGGCCTCACGCTAGATTTGATTGCAGCCATGCAGTCGCACAATCAATATTTTACGATTCACAAGGACGGCAGAATTTCCATGCAAACCAAGGATAGTCAGAGTCATACCGGTGATGCAAGCATTGGGACTGGTGACGCATCAGATTCTTCTGGCCGGATTTGTGTTTCGACAGGCACTGCGACTGGCACGTCAGGAGGAATTTCACTTGAAGCTA